>Ga0256407_10000879_pt1 | contig 67734 bp, 50 predicted proteins | sample RumenRJG_04DNA_FD_193489 | JGI IMG/M metagenome (GOLD analysis project Ga0256407, IMG submission 193489) | Bovine rumen microbial communities from Lethbridge, Alberta, Canada - RJG_04 | ecosystem: Host-associated > Mammals > Digestive system > Stomach > Rumen | place: Canada: Alberta... | reverse complement strand
CTATTACTACGTTTACTCTTTCCGAGCCGAATCCTATATTGGGCTCAAGAAGTGGGACGAAGCCACCGACGACATCATCACAGTGTTGAAATACGACTTTGATGAGCAAGCGGTTCTGCTCGCAATATCGTTGGAGGAACCCGCCTTCTCGATGCTGATTACAAAACTGAAGGTTCAGGCGGCCAAGAATCCCAATGATGCTTCTTGGTTTGAGTTGATGGGTTATATGTATGAAAGCAATAGACAGTACAACAAAGCCATCGAGGCCTATAACAAAGCCAATGAGAAGGATGCTGACGATGCTACCTATTATCGTCTTTCACACTGCTACTACGACATGGGTAACATGAAGAAGGCTTTGAGCAGCATCAACTCGGCGCTCAACCTGAACACCGATGACCTGGATGATTTGGAATTCAAGGCTGTAGTTCTTTCTGAGATGGGAGACCACCAAGGAGCAATCGACATATGGGACAAGGTGATAGAAGAGGTGCCAGAGTTTGCCGCTGGCTATCATCAGCGAGGCTATTACAAGAGGCTGAATGGAAACCTCGATGATGCACTCGAAGACCTGTCAATGGCCATCGTCCTTGAGCCCAAGAACGCCTATTATTACAATTCACGCGCTTTAATCTACACCCAACAAGGTCAGAACGATCTCGCCGAGAACGATTACCGCAAAGTGATTGAACTGGAAAGCGAACCCCAGGATTATCGATGCTCCCCCTATGCCTATCTGGGTTTGGGCGACAATGAAAAGGCCATAGCATGTATCGACACCATCATAGCCCGTGATACCACCAGTTTTGATGGATACTATAACAAGGCTTGCTTGTACTCACGCATGAATGACAGAGAGAATGCCTTACGCTACCTCAGGAAGTCTCTCGAGTTAGGAAACAGGCACTTCGGTCACATCAGCCGTGATACCGACTTGGATAACATCAGGGACACCGACGAGTTCAAAGCCCTCATCGAGGAGTTCAACCATGTTGATGATGACAGCGACACGGCTTTCGGCCAGCGTGATAACCAAACCGAGGGCGAAGAGACAATAGGTGAGGTGCCGTTCACCAAGGAGGACGGTGTTTGCAAGGTGAAATGCCGGGTCAACGATTTGCCCCTCTACTTCATTTTTGACACTGGAGCCAGTGATGTCACCTTATCGATGGTAGAGGCTACCTTCATGGTGAAGAACGGCTACCTCAGTGATAGTGATATCGTGGGCTCTCAGCGCTATATGGATGCCAACGGCAATGTCAGCGTGGGTACGGTCATCAACCTGAAAGAGGTTGACTTCGGTGGCTTCACGCTCAACAATGTGAAGGCCTCGGTCGTTCTCAACCAGAAGGCGCCTCTGCTCTTGGGTCAGAGTGTATTGGGCCGGCTGGGTAAAATCGAGATTGACAACCAGCGCCAGGTGCTGAAGATTACTCATATTGAATAAACACTTTCATCAATCTACAGAGAAACAGGCAAACCTTGATGATTTGCCTGTTTCTTTTTACATATTCTGATTATAATGCCGTTCAGTTGTCCAGGTTGTTGATCACTTTGGTCAACTGTTCGCCCAGACCGATGGTGTATCCTTGTGAGCTGAACATCACACGGTTAAAGGTGTCGGCGATGATGAAGATGGGTAGTTGGGTCTCGCTCTGCAACTTCATCTCTTGGGCAATCTGACGACGGATGCTGCCGTCGGTGTCGATGCCGTACACAATGTTTTTAGGCAATGTGCCGTAGTTCTCTTGGCGGTATTTCTGGGCCTCGGCCTCGTTTTCAAACAGCAGCACCATGGGGCGCCCCCACTTGTCCAGGGATGCGCGCTTCTGCGCTATGTCTCGCATCGCGTGATTGGTGGGCTCTTGTCCCACGCCCAAGATACCCACGATGAAGTAGCCGCGGCCAGTTTGTGACAGGATGCTCACAGCATCGCCCCGCACTGGTCTCATCTCGCTATCCAGCAACCGGAACTTGGATTCAGAGTTGAAGTTACCGATTACCGCCACGATGTCATCACTTTGACGCATTGTCAGATTGATAATCGTCGTCTCATCAGGTTTTACCGTGAAGATGCGGTTTGCCACAAGCACCTTGCCACTTGCGGCACGCGTCCCGCTGGTAAGCATATAGGTGCCAGCATCGAGCAATGTGCCGTCCTTGAAGGTGTTGCTCCACGATGACCCCTGCTCAAGGCCGGAATCCCCCTCGTCGTAATTCAGCAATTGAGTGGCGCCGTCGTCCAGGATGCGCGACAGGGTAAAGTGGTGGTAATATTTCGGGTCATCAAGGACCGGGGTAGGGGTGTAGCGCAATTTCAGGGTTCCTGTTTGGGCATTCTGCTGCTCCGCGGCCTCAAAATCAACATCTTGCCAGTCATTGCCCAAGCGGTACTGTACCTTTCCGGTGACGGGGTCCATGCGGGCTTCGATATCAATAGAACGCGCCAAATCCACGAAGAAGATATCACGGCCACGACCATCGGCCACACGCGAGTGCCACACGCCCATCGGGGTTTGCGCAATGTGCAATGCATTCTCTTCGGGACGGATTGCGATATTGTCACGCACCCACGACACTAGCAGTGCAGGATTGCTCCGCATCTGCTGGGCCGTGACTGCATCAAAGGCATCTTGCAACTCGCACTTGAACGGAGATGTGATCATCTCATATTCCACTCGTTGGGCCAATTGATTGCTGCGTGCATTAAAGGCATCTTCCAGGATTGTCATCGATACATCTCTCATATCCTTGTCGTTCAATCCCTTGAGCACTCCGAGTGCGCGGTCCATATTGTCGGCGTGAATGGTGACAAAATCGAGAATTGTACGCCAATTGCCTCTTGACTTGACAAGGTAATCGGCGGCGGCAGGGTTGAGGCTCTGCGCTTTTTCGGGAGTGATGAAAGTGGACTCATAGGCCTTGCGGATAGAGTCCTCACTGGCAAATCGTGCTTTGTTGGCAGCAGCCATTTCAGGGCTCACCTTAGGCATCACAGCCTTTTCAACAGGCGGGACGATGTCTATCATCTCATAAGTCGGGCCGCTCTTAAGCGCATTGTTGCGGATGAGCATGACATCTATCTTGTTGTCCTTGCCGAAGGTCACCTTGCGGTAGCCGTACCAGCCGTCCTTGCTGGCCCAAACCAGCATGTCGCCCTTGCCGGCTGTGAGCGATGCATTTCCCTTGTTATCGGTGTATTTGGTGGCGGCAGGATAAAACTCGCCGTAGTTGTAGATGCGGAATTCAACCTTAGCGCCCTCGACGGCGTTACTGTCCTTATCGAGCACTTGGACCTGAGCCTTTGCTGTGGCGGCATAGTTGCCGATGAGGTTGATCTCGGTGAAATTGCGGGTGCGGGACATCACCTCCTCAGGTCCGTTATAGTTACCGAAAGCCCGCGTGTGCATCAGCAGTGCCCGTGACGCGGGAGCATTGAACCAGCCCAAGTCGAGCACAGCCTCGGGTTCACAGGCGCCCATGAAATGCCACTTGCCGTTGGCCCAGGCCTCTACCCAGGCGTGGTTATCGTCGGTGTGGGCCCAGCGCGGGGTGTAAACCTGACGGGCAGGAATACCGATGGAACGCAGGGCGGCTACCGTGAATGTCGACTCCTCGCCGCAGCGCCCGATGGCAGTGTTCATGCATGCCAGTGGCGACAGGGTGCGGGCATCACTGGGCTGATAGGTGACATGCTCGTGGCACCAGTGGTTGACCTCAAGGATTGCCTCTTCCATTGTCATGCCTGCCACACGCTCTTTCAACTCCTTGAAGAATACGGGGCGTGACATGTCAAGCGCCTCGTTGTTGACGCGCAAGGGCAGGACGAAATGGTTGAACAGCAGGTCGGGAACGGTTTTGCCCCAAGGCATCTGCTCGCGGGCCTCAAAGGTGGCGCGCACATTCTCCAGATGGAACTCGACCGTGTAGTCCGTCACATCGGCAAGCGGCATGTAGGCATACAGGAACCGCAGTGCCTCCTTCTCTTGCTCATTGGCTTGAAGCCCTGTTAGGTCAGGATGCCTCAATTCTTCGACAGTCGCTGCCTGGCACCAACCATTAACGGCAATCACCAGGGATAGTATCAGTAAGACCTTTTTCATTGGAATTCCACTACATTAAAATTTCGACAAAAATATGAAAAAAAGGACTTGCCGCCAAGTGAACCGACCAAAAGATATGGTACTGCGGCATTAATTGCCGCTGCGATGCAACGAATTAACTGGGTCATCACTCTTTTTAGCAAAAAAATCACTATCTTTGCACTCCAGAATAAAAACCGAACAACATACTTTGATGAAGACAATACGCAACTTCTGCATTGTGGCGCACATCGACCACGGCAAGAGCACATTGGCCGACCGACTGTTGGAGGTCACCAACACGGTGGCCGGTAAGGATATGCAGGCTCAGGTGCTCGACGACATGGACCTGGAGCGTGAGCGTGGCATCACCATCAAGAGCCACGCTATCCAGATGGACTACCTAAAGGACGGAGAGAAATATACCCTGAACCTGATTGACACCCCAGGACATGTGGACTTCTCCTATGAGGTGTCACGCTCTATCGCAGCATGTGAGGGTGCGCTGCTTGTAGTGGATGCCACACAGGGCGTTCAGGCGCAGACCATCTCCAACCTGTATATGGCAATTGATAACGGCCTGGAAATCATTCCCGTCATCAACAAGATTGATATGGACAGCGCCCACCCCGACGAGGTAGAGGACGAGATAGTGGAGTTGCTGGGTTGCGACCCTGGCGACATTATCCGCTGCAGCGCCCGCACGGGAGAAGGTGTGCCCGCCATCCTCGATGCCATCGTGGACCGTATTCCCGCTCCCGAGGGTGACCCGGATGCACCGTTGCAGGCATTGATTTTTGACTCGGTGTTCAACTCGTTTCGCGGCATTATCGTCTATTTCAAGATCTTAAATGGCTCGATTGCCAAGGGTGATTTTGTGAAATTCGTCAATACCGAGAAAGAGTATAATGTGGACGAATTGGGCGTGCTCAAGTTGCGCCAGCAGCCATGTGCCACTCTCTCGACAGGCAATGTGGGTTATATTATCTCGGGTATCAAGAATTCTACCGAGGTTAGGGTGGGTGATACCATCACCCATGTTCAGCGGCCTTGTGAGAAAGCCATCGAGGGTTTCCAAGAAGTGAAGCCGATGGTATTCGCAGGCGTTTATCCCATCGACCCCGAAGACTTTGAAAACCTGCGTGCCTCGCTCGAGAAACTCCAGCTCAACGATGCGGCACTGACCTTTACACCCGAGTCGTCGGTGGCATTGGGCTTCGGTTTCCGCTGCGGTTTCCTGGGCCTGCTGCACATGGAGATTGTACAGGAGCGCCTGAGCCGTGAGTTCAATATGGAGGTCATCACCACGGTGCCCAATGTTTCCTATAAGGTGTATGACAAGAAAGGTGGCATGACCGAGGTGCACAACCCTGCCGGTCTGCCCGACATCGCTGTTATTGAGCACATCGAGGAGCCTTACATCCGCGCATCTATTATCACTCAGAGCGAGTACATGGGACCTATCATCACCCTGTGCCTGTCGAAGCGCGGTGAGCTGGTGAAACAGGAGTACATATCGGGCAACCGCCTTGAACTCACCTTTGACATCCCATTAGGTGAAATTGTGATTGATTTCTATGACAAACTCAAGAGCATCAGCAAGGGTTATGCCTCATTTGACTACTACATCAACGGCTATCGTGAGTCCAAACTGATAAAACTGGATATCCTGTTGAATGGCCAACCCGTGGATGCGCTGAGCACGCTGACCCATGTTGACAATGCCGTATCACTCGGTCGCCGCATGTGCGAGAAACTCAAGGAACTGATTCCCCGCCAGCAATATGACATTGCCATCCAAGCTGCCATCGGTGCCAAGATTGTAGCCCGTGAGACGGTGAAGCAGGTTCGTAAGGATGTGACCGCCAAGTGTTACGGCGGTGATGTGAGCCGCAAGCGCAAACTGCTTGAAAAACAGAAGGCGGGCAAGAAGCGCATGAAACAAATCGGTACCGTGCAAGTGCCGCAGAAAGCCTTCCTTGCAGTGCTAAAACTCGATTAATTTCCTAACATAGCGGAATACTGCCGTGGCTAGCGATGAGCTACAGAATATTGACCTCAACAATCCTGAGTTCCAGGATGCTTGGGATGTGTTGCAGCACACCCACCGTTCTGTTTTTCTGACCGGCAAGGCGGGTACAGGAAAGAGCACATTCTTGAGGTATATCCGTACCAACACCAAGAAGAAGACCGTTGTGCTGGCACCGACAGGCATTGCTGCTGTCAATGTGGGCGGACAGACGATGCACTCGTTTTTCAAGATACCTTTCAAGCCCATGGTCCCTGACGACCCGGATTATTCCAACCCCGCCCGCATGCGCAAAATGCTGCGTTACACCAAGGAAAAGGTGAAATTGATACGAGAATTGGAACTCATCATTATAGATGAGATTTCTATGGTGCGAGCCGATATCATTGACTTTGTAGACAGGGTGTTAAGGGTCTATTCCGGCAATATGCGTGAGCCGTTCGGCGGCAAACAACTGTTACTGGTGGGTGATATTTTCCAACTGGAGCCCGTAGTGACCCATGACACTCGCGACATACTGCGCCGCTATTACAGGAATTTCTTCTTTTTCAACGCACGAGCATTTGAACAAATTAACCTTGTTCCCATCGAGTTGCGCAAGATTTATCGCCAAAGCGATAATGACTTTATCGCATTGCTTGACCGAGTGCGCATCAATCGTGCGACACCTACCGATATGGCACGGCTCAACCAACGGTGCATCCCTGATTATCAAGAAATAAGCGAGAATTTCGCCATCACGCTCGCCACACGCCGTGATACGGTGGATTCCATCAATGATGAGCACATGAAGGCGTTGAAAACCGAGGAACAAATCTATGAGGGTGCCATTGAGGGTGATTTCCCCGATAATAGTTTGCCCACCTCATTTCATCTGGCTCTCAAAGAAGACGCACAGGTCATTTTTATCCGCAATGATAAGGAGGGACGATGGTGTAACGGCACGATCGGCAAGGTGACCAGATTAAACGATTCTTCCGTATATGTGGCGCTGGAGGACGGGACCGAAGTGCTTGTAGAGTGTGAAATCTGGGAGAACATGCAATATAAGTATAATGAGAAGGAAAAGAAAGTCGAGGAAAAAGTACTAGGCACTTTCTCGCAGATTCCACTTAAACCAGCTTGGGCTCTTACAGTGCACAGGAGTCAAGGCCTCACATTCAATCATGTAGTCATTGACTTTGCCGGAGGGGCTTTTACCGGTGGACAGACCTATGTCGCACTTTCCCGTTGCACATCTCTGGAAGGCATAACCTTACTAAAACCGCTGAGTGACAGGGATATCATCGTTAACATGGCTGTAGTGGAATTCAGCAGGCAGTTCAATAATCGTCAGCTCATTAATGAAGCCATGGAGCAGGAGCGTGCCAACCAACTCTATCGTCGTGCCGTTCATGCCTTTGACCATCAGGAATTTGAAGAGTGCGTCAGATGCTTTACCGAGGCCATGAAAATCAAAGACAATATCCAAAATGAGGCAGTCAAGCGGCTGATTACCAGAAAATTAAATATTTTCAAAAAACAGGCACAAACGGTAGAACGGCTACGCCAAGTGATTGAGAGTCAAAAGAAAACACTCCAGCAACTCGCACTTGAGTTTGCCTCAATGGGAAACCAAGCCCTCGATTTTGAAGAAGGTGGGGCAGTGGGAGAGAGTAGAGTCCATTACGGTAAGTGTTTAGATGAAATAGCCATACGCTCTGCTTTAGCAAATTACAACAAGGCTTTGCGCATTTATCCAGAATGTATCGAGGCCATGATAGGCAAAGCACGGCTGTTGATGACTTTGGATCAGTTAGAGAATGCAGAACAAGAGTTGAAAAGGGCACTTGAAATCGACAAGAACAATTATCAAGTACTTTTTACATTAGCCGAATTGATGGAAGCTTTCAAAGATGTTCCTGAAGCAATCAAATCCTACAAGAAAGCGGCTAAAGCCGACAAGAAACGACCAGAGCCACACGAACGGCTTCAAACTATTTACGAGAAAATCGGGTTTGACGAACTCGCTGACGAAGAGCGCGAAATTGCAGAGCAGCTGCGCAAGGCGCTTTACAAACCCCGGAAATCTAGAAACAAAAAGTAAGACCTCATCCGATTGGATGTCCTTTATTCCTTTAATAAGTAGGGGGATGTATTTAATTATTTTGATATTCTATTTTACATAATATCAATATTTATCTTTTTGTGGTGCTTTTTTAATGTTGAATAAGAGTAATTCTTATCAGGTCATTGCTAATGCTTCATCAAATATTGAATTCTCATCGAGTTAAATATGACCCAGAAGTTCTCTCCGGCTGAGTAATCATCGAGGATTTGAGCAACTGATTAACTTTTGGAGGTCGTTAACAGAAAATTGTTTTTAAGTGCTCACGATGATCGCAAGCACATCCACCAGGTAGTCGCTAACAAAAAAATGTTTTATTTAGATTTTAGGATTAGAGATCATTATTTGTGCCAGATTACCATGTGTGGAACCTAAAGTACAGTGCAACAACAGTTCTATCATGGAGAATCAATGTCGTGGTGTGAAGCACTGTGATGAAAGAGAAATAATCAAATAATTGCTACTTAGTTAAAATGTGAATAATAACATCAACAATATAAAGTAATTATTTAAGTAAATCTATACCTCTATTAGAATGTTTGCCACCATAACCCTCATAACATGGCACAATCAGACGAAAATTAACTAGTCGTGAATTAGTTTTCAAATGTAAATCACTGATTTAATGTATATTATATATCTAATATTAAACTAAAAATCAAATAATTTTCTTGAATATACAAGTTATCGTCTTGAGATATGCAGAATTCATGCGTCTTCAATTGATTATTAGCAATTATTTGAATTATCTATATGTATAATACATAGTTTTTTATTATATAATATTTTAATTATTGGTTTAAATTTGACTAATTGCAGTACACTACCCTATTATTCACTGATTCAGGCAATTTCATTCTTTTAATTCCATTATTAGTCATTGTTTTTTTTAATAAGATGAGAAGTTTTTATAATTTTGTGTGTTAATTGATTCTTCATAACCTAATAAAGACCAATGTTAAAAACCTTACTCAATCAAGTCAAACAATACAAAACAGCGTCGTTACTGACACCTGTTTTTATCATGCTTGAGGTGGTGCTTGATGTGCTGATTCCCTATGTGACGGCTATGCTCATCGACCAGGGCATTGAAAAGCTAAACATGCCTAATGTCTATAAGTATGGCCTCATCATGATCGTAATGGCATTTCTGAGCATGTTCGCGGCTATTCTTGCCGGTAGGTATGCTTCTTACGCCTCATCGGGCTTTGCCTGCAATCTGCGTAATGCAATGTATCGCAACATCCAGCGGTTTGCTTTCAGCGACATTGACAAGTACAGTACATCTGGCCTTGTAACCCGCATGACCACTGATGTAACGAATTTGCAGAATGCTTACCAGCAGATAATCCGCACCTCCGTTAGAGCGCCATTCAACTTGCTGTCCAGCATCGTGATGTGTTTTGTCATCAGTCCTCAATTGAGCATCGTGTTTATCGTAGCTAGCATCATCCTGGGCATCATCCTTGCCATGATTATCACCAAAGTATCCAAGATGTTTGCGCTTGTCTTTAAGCAGTATGATGTGTTAAATGCTGTGGTTCAAGAGAATGTCTCTGGAATACGGGTCGTGAAGGCATTTGTTCGTGAAGAGCATGAGAAAAGCAAGTTTTGGGCTGCAGCAAAGCGCCTGTATGACCTTAATGTCAAGGCTGAGAGCCTGATGGCGCTTAACCGTCCTGTGATGAATATGGTAGTCTATGGCTGTATCATTGCTATATCTTGGTTCGGCGCCAAGTTGGTGGTTGGAGGCACCCTTACAACCGGACAGTTGACATCATTGTTCACCTATGTGATGTCGATATTGATGTCGCTCATGATGCTGAGCATGATTTTTGTAACCATTACTCAAAGTATTGCTAGCGGACAGCGTGTTGCTCAGGTGATTAACGAAGAGCCTGATATCGTGAACCCGGATGAACCCATCACCGAAATTGCTGATGGTTCTATCGATTTCAATCATGTCTATTTCGCCTACAAGGGCGGCAGTGGCGAATATGCCCTCAATAACATCGACCTACACATCAGCAGCGGTGAGTCAATCGGAGTGATAGGCGGCACCGGTAGCGGCAAATCTTCGCTCATCAATCTGGTAAGCCGTCTGTATGACACCTCTAAAGGCGAGGTGATGATTGGCGGCAAAGATGTGACTACTTATGACTTGACCACACTGCGTGATAATGTGTCGGTTGTTCTTCAGAAAAATGTCCTGTTCTCAGGAACCATTCTCGAGAACCTGCGTTGGGGCGATGAAAACGCCACATTAGAGCAATGCCGTGAGGCGTGCCGCATAGCCTGTGCCGACGAATTCATTAATGAGATGCCGGACGGCTATGACACCGTCATTGAACAAGGCGGAACCAATGTGTCTGGTGGCCAGCGGCAGCGTCTGTGCATCGCGCGCGCACTGCTCAAGAAACCCAAAATCATGGTGCTGGACGACAGTACCAGCGCCTGTGACAATGCGACCGATGCCCGTATTCGTGCAGCCCTGCGCGAACATCACCCCGAGATGACCAAACTGATTATTGCCCAGCGCATCAGCAGCATCAAGGAGTGTGACCGCATCATCGTGCTTGACAATGGTAAGATTGCAGGTTTTGACACTCACGACAACCTGTTGAGAACCTGCAAGATCTATCAAGAAATTTGTGCAATCCAGGAGGAATCCGGTGGCGACTTTGACAAACCACATGACAATAGAAAGGAGGCCCTATCATGAGAATGCCAGGAGGGCCGGGCGGCGGTAACCGCCATGTCGTAGAAGACACCACGGGTGTGAACAAACGCAGCACACTGTTGAGGCTATTTGCCTTTGTGATGAAATACTACAAATTCTCGTTTGTCGCTGTAGCGGCATGTATCGTGGTGACATCGTGCACCACTCTAGCCTCTACCCTATTCACCCGCACCCTTATCGATGATTATATCGCCCCATATATAGGTCAAGCAACGCACGACTTCGGGGATCTAGCCAGTGCTCTGGTCAAGTTGGGAGCCGTTCTTGTCGTTGGCGCTCTGTGCTCCTATCTGCACAGCCGGCTGATGATTAATGTGAGCCAAGGCACGATGCTCAAATTGCGCACAAGCACATTTGAACACATGGAGTCATTACCCATCAAGTATTTTGACTCTCACCCTCACGGTAATGTGATGTCCACTTATACTAATGATGTGGACACCTTGCGCCAGATGATCAGCAACAGTCTGCCCCAAGCGTTTAATTCCCTTATCACTTTAGGCGTAACCTTTGCCAGTATGATTGTGATGAGTGTACCCATGACGATCCTGTCGATTGTGATGGCACTCATCATGGCCTGGTCAACAACCTACTTGGGCAAGCGATCCCGTAAGCACTTCCGCGTCCAGCAGCAGAAACTGGCCGAGGTCAATGGCTTTATCGAGGAAATGATGACTGGCCAGAAAGTCGTGAAAGTTTTCTGCCATGAGAACAAGGCGATTGAGCAGTTTGAGGCCATCAACGAGGAATTGCGCAGCAACACCTATGATGCCAACCGCATCGGTAACATCGTCATGCCTGTCAACGGCAACCTGGGCCACTTGAGCTATGTGCTCATGGGTGTCTTGGGCGCCGCCCTTATTATAAACGGAAACTTCGACATGACCCTGGGTACCCTGGTGGCTTTCTTGACATTAAACAAGAGCTTTGCCCGCCCTATCGCCAGCATCAGCCAGGAAATCAACAGTGTGCTCAATGCATCGGTTGGTGCTGACCGCGTCTTTAAGATTAATGATGAACCCGTTGAGGCCGATAACGGCAAAGTCACCATGGTCAATGCCGGTCACGATGGCCGAGGCATGCTTATCCCGTGTAAACGGCGCACCGGGGTCTGGGCATGGAAGATTCCACAACCCGACGGCACTTTCAAGTATGAGCAGGTGAACGGTGGTGTCAAATTCAATGATGTAGACTTTGGCTACAACGATGACAAACAGGTACTCTTTGACATTGACATCGATGCCATGCCCGATCAGAAAATCGCCTTTGTTGGAGGTACGGGCGCCGGCAAGACAACCATCACTAATCTCATCAACCGCTTTTATGATATTCAGGATGGCAAAATTCTGTATGACGGCATCAGTATCAATGACATCAGCAAGAAGGATTTGCGCCACAGCCTTGGCATGGTACTTCAGGAAACCCGTCTGTTTACCGGTACAGTGATGGACAACATACGATACGGCAGACTGGATGCCAGCGACCAGGATTGCATCGAAGCTGCTAAACTGGTGAATGCCGACGGGTTTATCCGCCGCCTGAGCAATGGCTATCAAACAATCCTCAATGCCGATGGCGGCAACCTGAGTCAGGGTGAGAGGCAGTTGCTGGCTATCGCACGCGCCGCTGTCGCTGACCCGCCCGTGCTCATTCTTGACGAAGCCACCAGCAGCATTGATACCCGTACCGAGAAACTTGTACAACGCGGTATGGACTCGCTGATGCAGGGGCGAACCACCTTTGTCATTGCACACCGCCTGTCGACAGTGCGCAACAGCGACTGCATCATCGTCCTTGAACGAGGCCGCATCATCGAGCGCGGCACCCATGACGAGCTGCTTGCACAGCGCGGCAAGTACTATCAGCTCTATACAGGAGGCGAAATCGCTTAGAAGTCAATCCACGACTTCAGGTTGTTGCATTGATTATCCTTCGGGATAAATCAAGTTTTCCTCCTTGATATCCTTGAGCACTTCGATGTAGTACTTTCGGGCCTCCCATTTTGCCATGGGCAGGTTGTTGAGTGCATAGTTGCCACAATCGTGGGCATTGGCACCGGGGATTTCGCCTTCAAAGTCGGCTATCCAATGGAACAGTTCCTGGATCAGCGGCACGATGTCACGGCTCTCAAGGTCCCCTTTAAGCAGCAAATAATTACCCGTGCAGCAGCCCATCGGTCCCCAATAGACAACCTTGTCACCCCATTGCTTGTTGTTGCGCAACCAGGTAGCAGCCAGGTGCTCGATGGTGTGCAGAGCGCTCTGGCTCACTGCCGGTTCACGGTTGGGCAATTTCATTCGTATGTCGAATGTAGTGATTACATCCCCACCATCCATATAGTCCTTGCGTGACACATAGATGCCGCGCAACAGGCGGGTGTGGTCAATCTTGAAACTTGCTATTTTTTCCATATCCAGTTGTCGGTTTTCAGTTGTCAGGAGAAAGATTATAAACTATTGATAATGTCCTTGACGAGTGCAAAAGTCTCTTGCGGGGCATCGTTCCAGAAGTCAAGGTATTGTTTTGTGTTGTCGTGGCCGGCACCCGGTGAGTCGCTGATTACACGCAAAGCAAGGAACGGCACACCGCACACATGGCACACATGGGCTATGGCACCTGATTCCATATCCACGGCCAACGCATCGGGGAAAATGCCCTTGATGCGCTCTACATCTTCTTTCTTGTCGATAAACTGGTCGCCCGAGCAGATGAGTCCCTTGTGGATATCGTCATGGTCAGGCAAGAGTTCGAGCAGCCTGGACGCACCTTCAAAATACAAGGGCAGTCCCTGGACGCGTCCCAGATCGCTCTCGGGTCCGCACCACACATCATGATAGGCCACACGGGCTCCAGCCACGACATCCAAAACATTTACTGCAGTGTCTGCTCCACCAGCTACACCACTGTTGATGACAAAATTGGGGGCGAAGTGGTTGACAAGCATCAGTGTTCCCATAGCGGCATTGACTTTACCGATGCCGCACTGCATGACCATCACATCGTGCTTCCCTACTCTGCCGCGGTGAAATTCAAAACCATTCATACGGCTCTGCTCGCTGTCATGCAACAGAGGCAGGAGCAAATCGAGCTCCTTTTGCATGGCCACAATAATTCCAATCTTCATAATCAGTCGTTTTATTGTTTATAGCGCAAAATTACTAATTTTTCTGAAATTTCATTACCTTTGCTGCATGAAACAATTAATTGAGATACTGCATAACGAAGGATTGACTTTGGTCGTGAAAAGTGCTGACGGACAATTACACAGGTTCACGCAACGCGGCGTGAAGGATTTGCTGTCGCTGGTGACAAAGTCGCCCGAGGTACTCAAGGATGCATTCGTTGCCGACAAAGCAGTGGGAAAAGCAGCAGCGGCCTGCATGGCGTCGGGCAGTGTGAAGCAGGTGCATGCCGATGTGATGAGCGAACCCGCCCTGGCGCTCTTGCATTCACATGGTGTTGTGGCCAGATACACCCAACTGGTGGACCACATCATCAACAGAGCAGGCGACGGTTGGTGCCCATTGGAGCGCCTGAGCCGTGACGAAAACGACCCAGCCACCATCATAGCCAAAATAAAGGAATTTTTCGGACGGCAATAAGCAACAGGGAGGCCTTATGACCTCCCTGGCATTCATCATTAAACATCACTGAATTCTATGTAGTGCCTATGGTTCAGATTTTATGTGTTTCTGTCCATTAGACACACGACACGGCCGTTTTGCAACAACAAAACGGCATTTTAACAGTAGTTTAACTTTTCTGGTGTCGTTTACAGTTCAGCCTCTTTGAGCTTCTCGGCATTCTCAGCGACGATGAGATGGTCGATACAGTCCTGGATGTCGCCGTCCATAAAAGCTGGCAAGTTGTAGATGGTGTAGCCGATGCGGTGGTCGGTGATGCGTCCCTGCGGGTAGTTGTAGGTGCGGATTTTTGCTGAGCGGTCACCGGTAGATACCAGCGTCTTGCGCCGCGAGGCGATATCGTCGATATACTTCTGATGCTCGTTGTCATAGATAAAAGTGCGCAGGCGCGCCAGGGCCCTTTCCTTGTTCTTGGGCTGGTCTCGGGTCTCGGTACACTCGATAAGGATTTCCTGCTGCTCGCCTGTGTTGGGATTGGTCCACATGTAGCGCAGACGAACACCACTGTTCACCTTGTTCACATTCTGTCCACCGGCGCCGCCGCTGCGGAATGTGTCCCACTTAATCTCGCCCTCGTTGATATGGACATCAAAGGGTTCAGCCTCGGGCAGCACGGCCACGCTGGCAGCGCTGGTGTGCACACGGCCCTGAGTTTCGGTGACGGGCACGCGCTGTACGCGGTGCACGCCCGACTCATATTTCAAGGTGCCATAGACATTGTCGCCGGTGATACTGAATACCACCTCCTTGTAACCGCCAACAGCCCCCTCGCTGCAACTCGACATCTGCACCGTCCAGCCCTTGGATTCACAGTAGCGAATGTACATGCGGGCCAGGTCGCCGGCAAACAAGGCCGCCTCGTCACCGCCCGTTCCGCCACGGATTTCAAGCACCACATTTTTGCTGTCCTCGGGATCCTCTGGGATGAGCAGCAACTTGATTTCCTCTTCGAGTTTAGGCACTTCGGCCTGGTCGGCGTCGATTTCCTCACGCGCCATGGCCCGCAAGTCCTCGTCGGTTTCGGTCTCCAATACGGCCTTGGCCTGCTCGATGTCCTCGAGCAATTTGCGGTAGCGGTTGGTGGCACCCAGCAGGGTTTCCAGGCTTTTGTATTCTTTTGTCAGTTTGACATAGCGTTTTTGATCTGCAATAACATTAGGGTCAGTGATAAGGGTCCCGATTTCCTCAAATCGGGCATCCAATCCCTCAAGTCGTTGTAACAAAGCGTTTTCTGCCATAGTGTTTTAAGAATTTGGCTGCAAAGGTAGTAAAAAAGGCGTTAGCTTATAGCCGTTAGCCTTTAGTTTTTAGTTTTCATTCTCTCAGGGTGACGGTTGATGTATTCTTGGATGCGCTTGGCAAATTTCTGATCCTTTTTGTTGTTCGGGTCGGGCGTATACTCCATGTATTCGGGGATGTCCTTGCCCAGGTCAGTCACCAGATGCGCCTTGGTTGGCGAGACGACAACCATCAGTGAGTCGTAAAGCGCATGGGTGTTGGCATCGTAAGTGGCCATGGTCAGGGTGTCGCCGCTGACGCTCACCGTCTGGTAATAACGGCTGGAGATGCCGAACTTGTCAAAACGCTCATCGAAGTTGATGCGGTAATTCTTGGGCGAACAATGGCTGATAGTGTAAACAGGCACTGCCGGAGCACCGTTTTTATAAACGCTTCCAATCCAGCGGGCATAGGCATGCTCGTGTCCCTGCAGCACGAGGTCAACGCCATACTGGCGGACCAGGTCGTCAAACATCCAGCGCTGTATCAGGTTGTTGCTGCCCTTGATTGAATAAAGCGGATGATGCAGGACGAGGATTTTCCACTTGGCCTTGCTCTGCTGCAGCTGTTCTTCGAGCCATTGGCGCTGGGTACTCAGGTGGAAAAACTCGCGGTTGCTGTCCAGCACAAACAGCTGGACATCGCCATAGTTCAGGGTATAGACCATGTTGTCCTCGACCTTGGAGTCCAGGAAGTAAGAGAATACGAGCGGGAAACGGCGCTCCAGGCGGCGGATGACGCCCTTGAAGTAGTCGTGGTTGCCAGTGACATTCAAGAGCGGCATCGACTGGCCGATGCTGTCAAGCGTGCGGAATGTCTCGGCCCAATACTGGTTGGCTGGGCGCTCGGTCAGATCGCCGCCACACACAAGGAACTCGACCTCGGGATGATGCGCCCAGGCTTGCATGAGCAACTGGTTGGCAACGCCCCCGATAGTGTCCTGTATATCGCCGACAAACATGAACGAGAACTTGCTCGCCTCACTGTTGCGGGTCCGGAAAGTGTACCATGGCGACGGCTTGCTACCGGTAATGACCCGATAACGGTACTGATGCCCCGGCTTCAACTGGCGCAAACGCGCTACATAGTAGGCCGCCTTGCCCTTGCGGGACTCAAAAATCTCGCCTTGGGCATCGATACTTGTCGTGTCACCTTCTCCCAGGTTGACAAGCTCAAGGCAAGAGGGTTGGATCACCGTGTCACACTGCCAGGAAACATTACGCGACAGTTCGTTCTCGTCACCGAATGTCAGCAGCACATGCCCCGGTGCAGTGAGCGGTTCAACGGCCAACTCCTCTGGATTGCCAAACCACACATTCCACCTTGCGGCCACCCATGCTGCCAATGCCAGCACGAGCAGCAAGGACACAATGCGCCTAATATTTTTTCTCCTTGATTTCATTTGTGGCGCAAAATTAGTAATTTTGTGCAATATTTATGAACTTGACAATAATGAAACATCGTTTTTCCCTATCCAATATACCGCTCATCGCTGTGCTGTGGGACCTGTTGGTCGTGTATTGCGCCTACACCCTGTGCCGCAGCATTTTTCTCGCGCTCAACTGGTCGCTGTATGCCGGCTCGTTGACATGGGGCCATGGCTTAGAACTCTTTGGTGCCGGGTTGTTGTTCGACACACCTGCCATCCTCTATACCAACGCCATTATACTGCTCATGTTCCTGTTGCCCCTGCATTGGAAAGAACGGCCCGCATACTACCGGACTGCAAGGTGGATATACACCATAGTGAACAGTATCGCGGTGTACATGAACCTGATGGACTGTGTATATTTCCCTTTCACGGGCAAGCGCACAACGGCCTCGATTCTTGCGGAATTCAGCAACGAGGGCACAGGCGAAATGATGAAAATCTTTGGCGGTCAGTTCCTGAGCCATTGGTATCTAGTGCTGCTTGCTGCACTGGTCACATGGGCTTTCTGGAAATTTTTCCGACCGATTCCCAAGCGCGTGCCCCGTCCTGGGCATTCCGGGCGTTATTACCTCACGCAGACAATTTCACTGTTGATAGCCATCCCATTGTGCATCGGTGCGATACGCGGCGGCTTTACCAAGGCCACCCGCCCCATCACCATCAGCAACGCCAATCAGTATGTCAACCGCCCTGCCGAGAGCGGCATCGTGCTCAACACGCCATTCTCTATCATGCGTACAATTAAAAAAACGCCTTTTGTGGTTCCTGATTACATGAGCGACGAGGAGGCTTTGGCTCTCTATACCCCACTCCATCAGCCCGGCGACAGTGCGGCTTTTACGCCACGCAATGTGGTGGTCATCATTCTGGAAAGTTTCAGCAAGCAGCATATCGGCTTTTATAACAAGACCCTGCGCGGTGGTACTTATCAGGGATTTACCCCTTTCCTGGACTCACTCATCACACAGGGAGCAATGACCTATAAGTATTCCTATGCCAACGGCCGCAAAAGCATCGAGGGCATGCCATCGGTACTGTCATCGCTGCCCAACTTTGTCGAGCCGTTGTTTCTCACCCCCGCATCACTCAACGCCATGTCGGGTCTTGCCCGTGAACTGGGCGAGAACAAGGGATACACTACAGCCTTTTTTCACGGAGCGCAAAACAGCTCGATGGGCTTTCACGCCTTTGCACGCGCCACTGGCTTCCAGCGTTATTATGGCCGCGACGAGTACAATACCGACCCCAATTTCCATGGTGATGACGACTTTGACGGCACTTGGGCAATCTGGGACGAGGAGTTCTTCCAGTTCTATGCCCAGCAGATGGGCAAAATGCAGCAGCCGTTCATGACCGCCCTGTTCAGTGCTTCATCCCACGACCCGTTTGTCGTGCCCGAGAAATACACAGGCCGTTTCCCGCAGGGTGATAGTCCATTGCAGCAGTGCATCGCCTACACCGACATGGCACTGAAGCGATTCTTCGAGACTGCCAGCCAGCAACCGTGGTTTAAGAACACCCTGTTTATCATCACAGCCGATCATGTAAGCCAGCAGATTGACCCATTCTACTGCACTACGCTGGGCAACTACTGCGTCCCCATCATCTTATATGCACCCGGTGACGCGTCACTGCATGGCTATGACGAGCAGCGTGTGGTCGAGCAGATCGACATCATGCCCACTGTGCTTGGCTACCTGCACTATGACAAGCCCTACATCGCCTTCGGGCAAGACATGCTGGCATCGCCAGCCGATCAAGGCTTTGCCCTGCACTGGGTGCCCGAGTTCGACGGTTATGAATATGTGTGGGGAAACTATGCCCTGCAGTTCGACGGTCATGCTGTCACGGCAGCCTACAAGTACCGCAGCGACTCCACCTTGAGCCACAATGTGCTCGCTACCATGCCTCCCGACACCCTGCGGTTCATGCAGCGCCACATGCAGTCCATCATCCAGCAGTACATGCAGCGCATGAATAACGACAACCTCACAGTGAAATAAGCATCAATCAGAAATCAAATCCCAGGATGCGGTAAACCTGGTTCACCATGCCCAGGCGGTCGATATCGGGGCGCGTCGAGAAGAACAGGAAAATCAGGTCGCGCTCGGGAATCTTGCCGGCATAGATGGTGAAACCGCCGTTGTCACCCAAGTGATACACATGGGTGGGCTGGCCGGGCATATCCTGGACGAAGAAGCCGTAGCCGTAGCCAGTGTGGGGCTGGTAGCCATACTCGGCATCGGCGGGAATCTGTATCCAAGGATTGTAAGCCAGACGCTTGCTCGTAGCCGTCCACACGCGGTTGTCGCGCAGAGCACGCTCCCAGTTGACAAAGTCGTTGATTGAGCAATACAGGGCACCGTCGGCTTTGGTGCCAAAGAAACTCTCCTCGCCGTAGTCATACTCCTGCCACCTGCCCTTGTCATCGCGCTCATAGCCGTGGGCTAAGCATGCGATATTGCGATCGGGCTCAAAATAGCGGCAGGTCAACATTCCAGCTTTGTCAAAGACATTTTCCTGCATATAGGTCTCGAATGGGCTTCCCGTGGTGCGCTCCACAATCTGATAAATCAGTTGGAAGGTGGGGTTGATATACTCATACTGCGTTCCGGGAGCAAAGTTCAGACGATCAAGCGTGCGCATGTACTGGACCGAAGTGATATCGTTGCTGTACAGCACAAAGTTGCGGTCATTGCGCGGACGCGCATCGGGAATGCCCGAAGTGTGGCTCATGATGTGATGCAGCGTGATGTTGTCAAAGAACGGCGCCTGGAATTCGGGGAAAAACTTGGACAACGGGTCATCTAGTGACAACATGCCTCGCTCGGCCAATTGCAGCAGCGCTACTGCCGAGAACTGCTTCGACACCGAGGCGATGCAGAAGTTGGTGGCAAAAGTGACGGGGACCTTGGTTTCCATGTCGGCAACTCCAAAGCATCGGCTGTAGAGCGTGTCACCACCCTGCATAATGAGCACCGCAGCACCGGGCTCATCAGATTTATCGTACACCGCGCTGAACACCTCGTCGATACGGCGCACCTGTTCCTCATTACTCATATTCTGTGCATTAACGCCAGTCAATAATGCCATCATGGCAACTGTCAACAAAATCTTTTTCATCATAGTGGCAAAATTAGTTTATTTTATTCAAAAGTAGTAACTTTGCGGCAAAATTTTAAACCGATAGCAATGATTCATGTGAAGATAGACCCGAGGATACTGGAGGCCTGCCCCGAAACGCGCATCGGCCTTGTCCATGCCTCGGTAGTCAATAGTCCCACAAGCGATGCCCTCTGGGCCGAAATCGAGACGGCAGCCCGAGAGATCAGCCAGCAGTATGAATTGCTGGAAATCAACCAGCGACCTGCCATTGCTGCAACGCGGCAGCTCTACAGGCAACTTGGCAAGGACCCAAGCCGTTACCGCGTATCGAGCGAGGCGCTGTGCCGTCGCATCATCCGTGGCCTGGGCATCTATCGCCTGACAACACTCATCGATGTGGTGAACCTGGTATCTATCAAGAGCGGATACGCCATCAGCGGACTGGACGCTGACCGCATCGAGGGCGACACGCTCACAATGAGCGTTGGCACCGAAGCAGACCTGTTTAACGGCATCGGGCGAGGGCTACTCAATATTCAAGGGATGCCGGTGTACCGCGATGCGATGGGCCCTATCGCCACACCCACTAGCGACGAGGAGCGAACCAAGTTCACCGATCAGACATCCACTGTGCAAATCAACATCAATGCATTCGCCCCCGAGATGCCGCTCGATGAAGCCACCAGTTGGATGGCATCGTTGCTCTTGAAATATGCCGAAGCCACCAATATCGAAACAGCCATCTTTGACCCAAAAGAAGCACTAAACTAAATAATAAAGATATATATGGAAATACTCGAAATATTAGACAACAATGTTAACCAGCGCTACATCGATCAGGTTGTAGAGACACTCAAGGACGGTGGCCTCATCATCTATCCCACCGACACCGTTTACGCCCTGGGTTGTGACGCTCTCAACAACCAGGCCATTGAGCGCATCTGCTCCATTAAGGAGATGAAGTCAGCCAAGACCAATCTGTCCATCATCTGTGACGATATCTCACAGGTGGCTGAGTTCGCCAAGTTTGACAACAAGCAGTTCCGCATGATGAAGGCCAACCTGCCTGGGCCATTCACTTTCATTTTGCCCGCCCTATCCAAGCTGCCCAAGGCATTCAAGGGACGACGAACGGTGGGCATCCGTATCCCCGATAACGAGGTCGCCAGGGCCATCGTGCGCACACTAGGCAGACCGATTCTCACGACATCAGTCCCTGGTGACGACGAGGACTACCGCTGTGAGCCAGGCCTGATGGCTGAATCCTTCGAGTCACGCGTCGACATTGTCATTGACTCGGGTCGAGGACAACTCATGCCATCCACCATCGTTGACTGCACCGGCGATGAGCCTGAGGTTACGCGACTGGGCAAAGGCAAACTCGTGTAAAAAAAAGCTGCAGAAGAGCATTTTGTTATTTGTAATCAACCACACAACTAAGAATACAGAGAATTGAATATGAAAAAGATGATCTTTTGCCTTATGGCATTGCTCATGCTGGTGGCATGTAGAAACAGCGATAACCAGAGTCAGAGCCAAGAACAAAACGACACAGTAGCTGTCACTCAAGACGGCGACTGGGCTCAACAGACGACCATCATGTCATCCAAGCCCATGGTTGTTGATTTCTTTGCCACCTGGTGCGGACCTTGTAAAGAACTTGCACCGATTCTTGATGAGGTGGAGAAAAAACATCATGATGATGTCATATTCCAGCGCATCGACATTGACCAGAACATGGACCTAGTCCAGCAATTCAACATCGAAGGAGTGCCCACGCTCATGTTCATCACCCCTAAGGGGGAATACCAGATGCTCATCGGGCTGCAGGACGCCCAAACCATCGAGAACATAATTACAGAGCTGCTTCAACGCAGCGCAAAATAGCAGGCTGGTGCAGGCTGCAAAACTGCCGAGTGCAGGACATGCTGAACACCGGGCTACTTTGCCTGACTTACAAGATAAGCTGCGCCTCTCGAACGAAAGTCTCAGCAGTGAATTGATGGTCAGCCTGGCATGAGGTAACCTTTCGCATGGGAGAATGTCGACATCATCTCTGAAAACACCATCAGCGCCACATCGGTTAAGTAAAATTGTCAGCCACTAAACGCAGCCGCGGCGGCACAACCCGTGATGTGGTTGTGGCCGCCGTGCGTAGATATCATTCTAGAAATAAGGCGACTTTTTACTCGCCGTTAAGCATCTTAAGGCGGTATTTCACTTCATCGATCAGACGGAATACCTGCTTATTCTCTGGGTCTAGAGCAGCGGCCTTGTTGAAGTGGCCCAGGGCCTCCTCATAGATGGGCAACAACTGGTTTTTTAAGTCAGCAACGCTCATGCCAGGATTATTATCGATGATTTGTATACTCTTCACAAACAATGCGCGGCCAAGGTTGAATAAACGGTAGCCATCGTCAGCGTTAAGTTCAATTGCTTTCCTGTAGAATGGCATTGCGGCATCAAGGCCAGACTGATGCTCAGCCACTAGACCCTTCATATCATAAATGCTGGCATCATCATTCAAATAGTCCGAAGCTCGGTCGATAAACGCATTGGCAATGTCGTACTGCTTTGCCTCAACCAGCATAATCAGCACATCGGAAAGTGACGAGCCTGAGCGTCCCATCTGCTGTGCGGCGAACATTTGATAAAAACGCGCCTCAGCAATGTCGGCAGTGCTTTTAGTTGCTGGGCTGAGGTCACAAAAGATGTCGAACAACTTATATGCCCCGTCATAGTCCTTGGCCGTAAATAGCTGCATTGCGGTCAATTTGTATTCATCGATATGACTATTTATGTTTACCCAAATGTCCTTGCTGTATTTGGGTTTACCATTGATGGAGTCGAGTTGCAGAGCATGTTGCATATAGGCATAGCCTTCGATGAGAGCGTGACCTTTTTCGGTTGCCCCCGATTCATCTCCAAACATCATCTCCTGAACCTCAAGGCTCTCAGCTAGTCCGTACATAACCTTCCCGGCCACAAACCATGTCTCTGCATTGTCCTTGGTCTCATTGTGTGTCAATGCAGTCACTATTTGCTTTTGGGCTTGGCGATACTTGCCGACATCAGGCGACACTTTCTTGATCATCTTTTTCACATCGTTAACCACGCTTTTCTGAGCCTGGGCGGGCATCCAAGCCACCATAGCGAGTACCACGACAAAATACTTAAAAAACTGTTTCATGATAAATGCTATATTTTTTTGCAAAAATAGCAATAATAACCGGAAACCGCAAAAAAAAGCGAAGTTTGTGCCACTGGTTTTCTGCAATGAGGCTCCGGACAGTGCCCAAGACAGGCTTCGTCTAGGGATATAAACAAAAAATCTTTGTTTTTTGTTTTGTTCTCCGCTCGGCTTGCACTATCTTTGCAGCCGTTTTAAGAACAACTGACTAGTCAATATTTACTACATCATGGAGATTACTGCACAACAACTTGCAGCAATGGTTAACGGCACGGTCGACGGCGATGCTGATACCGTCATCAACAACTATGCCAAGATTGAGGAAGCCACGCCTGGTTGCCTGACATTCCTCGCTAACCCGAAATACACGCATTTTATCTACACGACCCAAGCATCGGCAGTGCTGGTCCGCAAAGACTTTATTGCCGAGCAAGAGGTCAAGGCTGCCCTTATCAGAGTAGATGACCCTTACAAGACACTGGCCGACCTACTGAACTTCGTCAACAGCCAGCGACCCGAGAAACATGGCGTGGAACAACCCGTCCATGTGGGACAAGGAACCACCCTACCCGACGATGTGTATGTTGGTGCCTTTGCCTATATCGGCGACGGCGTGACCATCGGCAAGAATGTCAAGATTTATCCTCAGGTCTATATCGGCGATGGCGTGACCCTTGGGGATAATGTCATCCTGTATCCCGGCGTGAAAATCTATCACGGATGCCGCATCGGCAACCGCTGCATCGTACAGGGCGGCGCCGTCATCGGCGGCGACGGCTTTGGCTTCGCGCCCAAGGAAGATGGGACCTATGAGAAGATTTCCCAGGTGGGCATCGTCATCCTCGAGGATGATGTGGAAATCGGTGCCAACACAACCATCGACCGCGCAACCATGGGTGCTACTGTGGTCAAGAAAGGTGCCAAGCTCGATAACCTTATCCAGATTGCACACAATGTGGAGGTTGGTGAGAGCACAGTCATGGCGGCACAGGTGGGAGTTGCAGGCTCGACCAAAATCGGCAAGTACAACATGGTCGGCGGCCAGGTGGGCTTTGCAGGCCACATTACCGTGGGCGACAAGAACGGCATCGGTGCACAAACCGGTGTTGATAATAGCATAGGCAGCAACGGCAAGTGGCTGGGTGCTCCCGTGCAGCCCGCCATGGAGTTTGCCCGACAGGTAGTTTACTTGAAGCGTCTGGGCGAGATGTACAGCGACATAAAAGACCTGAAAAAGAAAATTAACCAATGAAACAGAAGACGCTGAAGAATGCCTTCACCGTTACCGGTAAAGGACTGCATACAGGACAAATGTCAACGGCTACATTCAAGCCGGCTGATGTGAACACTGGTTATGTGTTCAAACGCATTGACATGGAAGGGCAACCCACCATTCAAGCACTTGCCGAGCATGTTATCGAAACCACTCGCGGCACCGTCATCGCCAGCAAGAGCAACAAGGAGGCACGAGTGAGCACAATCGAGCACGCCATGGCTGCGCTTTATGCCGCCGGCATCGACAATTGCCTCATCGAGGTCAACTGCGGCGAGGTGCCCATTCTGGACGGCAGTGCCATCATCTGGTGCCAGGAAATCGAGAAGGCTGGCATTGTGGAGCAGGAAGCCGAAAAAGAGTTCTATGTGGTGAAACAGCGCATTAAGGTCGTTGACAAGGAGACGGGCTCGTCACTCATCGTTCTGCCTGACGATGATTTCTCCATCGACTGTATGATTGAGTTTGACTCGCCAGTGCTGGGTAACCAGTTTGCCTCACTGACCGACATCCGTCAATTCAAGGATCAGATTGCTGCCAGCCGCACATTTGTGTTCGTTCGCGAGGTGCAGCCGCTCATCCAGCTCGGGCTCATTAAGGGTGGCGACCTTGACAATGCCATCGTCATCTATGACTCGACCATGAAGCAGGAGGAACTGGACCACATGGCCGATGTAATGAATGTGCCCCACAAACCTGCCAATGAGCTCGGTTATCTCAACAACAAGCCATTGGCATTCAAGAACGAACCTGCCCGTCACAAGTTGCTCGATGTGATGGGCGACCTGGCGCTGATAGGGCGTCCGCTCAAGGGCCGCATTGTTGCAACCCGTCCCGGTCACACCATCAACACCCAGTTGTCCAAGAAAATCCGTCAAGAGCTGCGTTACCAGAATGTTCAGGCCCCTATCTATGACCCGAACAAGGAACCGCTCTACGACATCAATCAGATACGCAGCATGCTGCCGCACCGTTATCCAATGCTCCTTGTGGACAAAATCATCGAGAAAGGCAAGAAGCATATCGTGGGCATCAAGAATGTAACCGTCAACGAGCCGTTCTTTCAGGGACATTTCCCCCATGAGCCCCTCATGCCTGGCGTGCTCCAGGTCGAGGCGATGGCCCAGGTGGGCGGCATTCTCGTGCTGAGCAGTGTCGACGACCCCGAGAAATACTCTACCTACTTCCTAAAGATTGATAATGTGAAATTCCGCAGCAAGGTTGTTCCCGGCGACACGCTCATCTTCCATCTGTCGCTGATGACGCCCATACGCCGCGGTACTGCTATCATGAAGGGATATGCCTTTGTGGGCGAGAAAATCGTTACCGAAGCCGAATTCATGGCACAAATCGTCAAGAATCCCGAGTAATAAAACAACGAATGATGCGGCTTCTGCAGCTTGGCCCTCATGCTAAGACACCAGGCCGCTAAGATATGATAATCGCTCGCAAGAGGCTTGCAAAAAGAGAATTAATAAAAAATTTAGTGCCTTGGCGTGATATTTCAAGCGCAAGGCGAAAAACTAATAAATAATATGGATATTCATCAGTTAGCCGTCATTCACCCTGACGCCAAAATCGGGGCAAATGTGAAAATAGGTCCCTTTGTGACTATCGATGCCAATGTGGAAATCGGTGACGGCACAGTCATTGACAGCGGTGCCGTCGTACGCTACGGAGCGCGCATCGGCAAGAACTGTCACATCCACGCCAACGCCGTAGTGGGCGACATCCCCCAGGACCTCAAATTCCATGGCGAGGACACGCTGACCATCATTGGAGACAATACTGTTATCCGCGAGTTCGTCACCATTCATCGCGGCACCGCTTCCAAGGGCAAGACCGTTGTGGGCAATAACTGCCTCATCATGGCCTATTGCCATGTGGCACACGATTGCGTCGTGGGCAACCATGTTATCATGTCCAACGCGGCACAGTTGGCCGGAGAGGTCGTTGCCGACGACTGGGCTATCATCGGTGGCGGCGCGCTCGTGCATCAGTTCACCCACATCGGTTGTCATGTCATGATTCAAGGCGGCGCCCTGGTCAACAAGGACATCCCACCCTACTGTATGGCGGCACGCTACCCCATCGCCTATGAGGGCGTGAACAAGGTGGGTCTGCACCGTCGCGGCTATACCAGCGAGCAGATTGACGCCATTGCCGATGTGTACCGCACCATCTATGACTCGGGCCTCAATATCACCCAGTCACTCAACGAGGTGGCTAAACTGCCTGAGAGCCCAGAGCGCGACATTATCTATAACTTTGTGAAAGGAAGTGCACGCGGCATTGTTCGCAAGGCATAACGATTCACATCCTTGCACATTGGCTTAATATAATACAGCTTGGACACACTTAGTTGTCCAAGCTGTATTATATTGTCGCCTGATTGTTTCAATCAATAGGCTGATTCTATCTCCTGCAGCTTGTCGGCCTCGCCCAGTTTGTAGTAGATGTCGCGCAGGGCGTTTCTCACATCTTCGTTGCTGGGGTCGATGGCATAGGATTTCTCAAGATAAGGCAACGCCTCGCGATAAATGGGGTTGACCAAGTCGGACAGCTTCTTTCCGTATAGGCGGCTGTTCATGCGTGTCTCCATCGCCTTGTTATAGAAATAACGACCCACATTAAACAAGCCCCTGGCATTGCTGTCGTTGAGTTCAATGCATCGCTGGTAATAAGGAAAAGCCTCATAGATATCCTCCTTGCTCTCGACAACCAATCCCTTGAGGTTAAGCAACTCGTCATCGTCGGGATTGGCTTCAAGCGCGTCGTCAATTAGGTCGTTGGCTCCGGAATAATCCTCACGGTTGATAAAGTCATTGATCAAGATGCGGATATACTGCGGGTCGCTGGTTCCAAACTTCACGAAGGCTTCCCACGCGAGTTTTACCACCTCGGGCTCGTTCCCCAGGTCGCTCAGGCAGATCAAGGCATAGTCATAGGCCTCCTTGCGGTCATCCCTCAGATGGCGTGAAATACTGAATAGACGCACTGCATCGATGGTATCCCCTTTCTGCCAAGCGGCAATTCCCTGATAATATCGTACCTCGGCAAGCGTGCTGTCGGGCTTGATCCATCGTGGGTCATCGGTGCGGGCGGCCATTTGGCAATAGTAATCCCATGCCTTGTAAGCGCCGTCCCAGTCCTTGATGTTGTATAACTCGCTGCCGGTTATCCGGTAGTTGTCGTGATGCTCAACAAGACGGTTTACCACATCCTTGCTGAACTTGGTCCTTACCTGAGGACGCTTGGTCTTCTTGTCGATGACTGGATTGCCTTTCTTGTCCAGCACATGAATCGTGTCGAGCTTGAGCGCAATCAGGCTGTAGTCATAGGCGTCAAGCAGGGCATAGCCCATGGCCTTGGCATCTACTTTCTTGCCCACACGGCGATTGTCCATATACTTGTCGTAGAGCTCTATCTTGATGCGGTTGGCCAATGCCCAAGTCTCAGGCTTGTTGCGTGTCTCGTCATTGGTCAATGCAGGCTTGAATTTATTAAAGGCCTTGTTATAACTGTCCACAGTCATCGTCAGGCCGCTGATTGACTTCTTGGCTTCGGCAATGAGCGAATTCTGGGCATGTATATTTAAGGCCAGCAATATAGCAGTTGTAAATATGATGGTTATCCTTTTCAGCATAATCGGCTTCTCCTTGTAAATTTGCCCGCAAAATTAGTCATTTTTCTCATCCTGTGCAACTACCTAAAGAATTGGGCGGTGAAGTATAATTCCGCCGCCCGCATTTAGCGCGCTATGGCCGCTCAAAAAAATGTGGGCAGTGACATTTAGATTCATCACTGCCCACTTTAGTTTTTTACTCTTTAGAGTTTATTTCTATTATTCTCCATAGAGGAGATATTTAATCTTATCGATCATGCTCTTAGCTTCATTCATGTCTGCGTTCAGCTCAACAGCCTTGTTCAGATATATAAGAGCCTCTTCATAGATTGGCTTGATCTTTGGCATCAGTTGATCAGTAGTGGCATTTTCATTCTCTTTTGCATTAATGATTGCATCAGCTTTAGCAGCAATTGCCCTACCATAGTAGAACTGAGAATCGGCATGATTGGGATCCATTTCAGCGGCTTTCTTGTAAAGAGGGAATGCTTCCACAATACTTTCTGATTCACCTTCTTTTGAAATAGCCTTGAACAAATATAACCAAGCAGCGTTAGGCTGATCTAATAGCGCGGCATCAATCATACTATTTGCTTCGCTATATTTTCCACTATTTAAATTTGTAAGTATTAATTGTTCGAGTGCTGCATTACAATACATTGAAATATTATTCTCAGTATAACCCAATTTCTCTGCCTTTAATAAATTGGTATAAGAATCTTTGTAATTCTTATCAAAGAATTGGGAGAATCCCTGGAGGAAGATAATCTCACTCAAAGTTGAATCAGGTACAGCCGCACCAATATTCTTTGCATTGGATGAATTAACAAAGTTGACATACTTTCCATAGGCATCTGCGGCCAAGCCATATTTTTCTGCACTACGGAACTGGTCACCAAGTCTTAAGAAATCAAACGCATTATTCTTCATCATCTCAAGAATATTCTTGCTGTACTTGGTTTTAATCTTCTTGCTGCCATCCTTATTCAGTTTGAGCGAGCCATCCTTGTTTAATTCAGGAACACTGTCGAGAGGAAGTGCCTTCTCCAAGTATTCAAAACCACCAAAAAGGGTCTCTTGCAACATTTCGTCGGTAATCTCGGGGTTGATGCTCTTCATAGCCATGAGCTGATTATACAGGTCGATGGACGCCTTACCAGCGGTAAACCATGTGAGCACATCATTAGCACTCTCGGGATTAGTAAGAGCCGGTTCAATGTTTGCAAGCACTTCAATCAGTACCTGGGGATCATTGGAAGAAGCCTTCTTGGCGAGGTCTTTCACGAGGCTCATCTGAGCCGATGCGCCGAACGCCATGATGGCGGCTGCGCACAAAAGGATCATCTTTTTCATTTTTATTAACAATTAAAGCAGTTTATAATGTTTATTCGTTCTCATTTTGTTGTTCATTCTCGTTACCCTCATCCTGAATATCCTCGACATCCTGGACGGGCTGGACTCCTTCATCGTTGAATGCGTCGCGTACGCTTTCCTCGTCGGTTGTCTCGGGCTCGGTGTCTACCTTGCAGACGCTTGCTATCTCGTCATTCTTCTTCTCAAGGTTGATGAGCCTTACACCCTGGGTTGCGCGTCCAACGACACGCAATGAGCTAACTCGTAGCCTGATGGCAATACCGCTCTTGTTGATGATGACAAGGTCGTTATCGTCGTTCACATTCTTAATTGCAATAAGCTTGCCAGTTTTTGCGGTAATGTTAATTGTTTTAACACCTTTACCGCCACGGTTGGTCACGCGGTAGTCATCGAGAGCACTGCGCTTGCCCATACCCTGCTCTGAGACGACAAGCACATCGTCACGGGTGCCGGCACGCATGCATATCATACCGATGACCTCATCACCCTCGGTCAGGGTCATACCCTTGACACCGGTTGCTGTGCGGCCCATGGCGCGAACCTTGGTTTCGGCAAAGCGGATGGCATAGCCCTTGCTGTTGGCCAGGATCACCTCGCTGTCGCCCTCGGTCAAGATAGCGCCAACGAGTTGGTCGTCATCTGCGATGTTGAGCGCACGCACTCCGTTGGCACGGGGACGAGAATAAGCGCTCAGGCTTGTACGCTTAACGATACCGTTCTTGGTGGCAAATACGATATAATGTGATTGGTTATACTCAGGGTCGGTCAAGGCTGTTGCACGGACAAAGGCCATGATGCGGTTCTCGGCATCCAGGTTGAGCAGGTTCTGGATTGCCCGTCCCTTGCTGTTCTTGGTGCCCTCGGGAATCTCAAATACACGCAGCCAGAAGCAGCGTCCCGTTGCAGTGAAGAACAACATATAGTTGTGGTTGGTGGCCTCATAGACATACTCGATGAAGTCCTCATCGCGCGTGTCGCTACCCTTGGCACCCACACCGCCGCGCGCCTGGGCACGGTATTCCTTGAGCGGGGTGCGCTTGATATAACCAAAGTGGGAGATGGTGATGATCATGGGATCATCGCTATAGAAGTCTTCAGCATTCATCTCCTCGCTTGAATATTCAATCTGAGTGCGGCGCTCGTCGCCAAATTTTTCTTTGACCTCGATGAGTTCCTGCTCGATGACCTTGCGGCACTCGGCGGGATCGTCGAGGATTGCCTGCAGGTGCTCGATGGTCTTGCGTACCTCGGCCAATTCGTTGTGCAGTTTCTCCTGTTCCAGTCCGGTGAGCTGACGCAGGCGCATCTCAACAATGGCGCGTGCCTGCACTTCGGTAAGGCTGAAGCGCTCACACAGGCGTTTGATGGCATGCTCGGTCGAGTCGCTGCTCTTGATGATGGCGATGACCTCGTCGATATTGTCGCTGGCGATGATCAGTCCCTCAAGGATGTGGGCACGCTCCTGTGCCTTCTTCAGGTCATACTGAGTGCGGCGAATGACCACCTCGTGACGGTGCTCGAGGAAGTAGTGCAACAGTTGCTTGAGGTTGAGCAACATGGGCCGGCCATTGACCAGACACACATTGTTTACGCTGAATGATGACTGCAGCTCGGTCATCTTGTAGAGCTTATTGAGCAGCACATTGGGGTTGAAGTCCTTCTTCACATCAATAACGATGCGCATACCGTGACGGTCGCTCTCATCGTTGATGTCGGCAATGCCTTCAATCTTCTTCTCCTCAACCAGGCGTGCGATGTTCTCAATGAGGTCCTTCTTGTTCACATTATAAGGAATCTCATTGACCACGATGCGCTCGTGGTTATGCTCGGTCTCAATCTCGGCCTTGGCGCGAACAACGATGCGTCCGCGTCCGGTCTCAAAGGCGTCTTTCACACCCTGATAGCCATAGATGATTCCGCCTGTGGGGAAGTCAGGAGCCTTGATGTAGTTCATCAGGTCGCTCACCTCCATCTCGGGGTCCTCGAGCAGGGCCAGACAACCGTCAATGCACTCGCCCAGGTTGTGGGGAGCCATGTTGGTCGCCATACCCACAGCGATACCCGTGGCACCGTTCACCAGCAGGTTGGGGATGCGGGTGGGGAGCACCGAGGGCTCCTCGAGCGTGTTGTCGAAGTTAGGCACGAAGTCAACGGTATCCTTGTCCATGTCCTCCATCATGCTCTCGCCCATCTTGTCGAGACGCACCTCGGTATAACGCATGGCAGCAGGGCTGTCACCATCCACCGAGCCAAAGTTACCCTGGCCGTCGACCAGCGGATAACGCATGGCCCAATCCTGGGCCAGACGGACCATGGCAAGGTAAACCGACGAATCGCCGTGGGGATGGTACTTACCAAGCACATCACCCACAATGCGGGCCGATTTCTTGTAGGGGGCATTGGAGTAGTTGCGCAACTTGTCCATGCCGTAGAGTACCCTGCGGTGCACCGGCTTGAAGCCGTCGCGCACATCGGGTAGCGCACGCGAAACGATGACCGACATCGAGTAATCGATGTAGCTGGTCTTCATTTCATTCTCAATGTTGATCTCTAAAATTCGATCGTTGTCCATTTGTATTTTTACTTTTTAAATCTGTTCCGGACATCGCACCGCAGGCTCACTTTAGCCCCAGGCCAGCACGAATGCCACGATATTAGGTTTAACTTACAAAAATACGCACATTTTTTCAATCATCGGCTGAAATTGAGCCACTTTTTGACTGAATTGAAGATAAAATGTTTAAAGAGCACACAAATAATTGTGTTTTTTTCCATTTTTGCTGTCTTGTGCCCTTCTGATTCACATGTTATTGCTAACTTTGCATCACAATCAACAGCAGAAACCTGACATGGCAAAAATCATCGACAAGTATGTCTGGCTCATGGACACGGTCCGCAAGGCAGGCGACTACGGCATTACCTTTGAGGACATCAACAAGGCATGGATGCGTAAAGACAACCAGCACTTGAACGAGGGTGTTTATCTCATCAAACGCACATTCCACAAGTGGCGCCTGGCAATCCGTCAGCAATTCAATATAGAAATCGAGTGCAAACGCACCGGCGGATACCGCTATTACATTTCCAACCCCGAGAACTTCCACGGGCATGACTTGAGCAACTGGTTAATCGACACCATCAGTGTAAGCCAGCTGCTCATGCACAACATCGCTCTCAAGGATCGCATACTGCTCGAGAATGTCCCCTCGGGTCTGCACTATTTGCCGCTGGTCCTCGAGGCCATGAATGACAACCGCGTCATTACCATCACCTATCAGGGCTATTGGCACGAGAGTCCCAACACGCTGGATATCCACCCCTATTGCGTCAAACTATTCAAGCAACGCTGGTACATGATAGCCTATAGTACTATGCGCCAAGGCATCCGCACCTACTCCATGGACCGCATCCATGGCATTGAGCAGAAAGAAGCCAGGTTTGAGATGCCCGAGAATTTCTCGCCGACGGCGTTTTTCAAAAATGCCTATGGTGTGATGATGGGCAGCAAGATGCCGTGCGACATCAAGATTCGCGTAAAATCTTTCCAAGCCAACTACCTGCGTTCCCTGCCTCTTCACCACTCCCAGCAGGAGACGGTCAAGAGCATGAACTTCAGCATCTTCACCTACCACCTGTGCCCCGAGTTTGACTTCCAGATGGAACTGCTCTCGATGGGTGATGAAGTGGAGGTGCTTGAACCAGCCTCGCTGCGCGAGTCCATGGCTACTATCGCCTGCAACATGAATGGAATCTATAGTGGTACATCGCCTGAAGATTAAGAGAAAATGCAAAATTTTGCTGCAATAGACTTTGAAACTGCCAACAACAATCGCACCAGCGTGTGTGCTGTTGGCGTAGTTGTGGTTAGGGATGGTGTGGTCACCGACACATTCTATTCCCTCATTCAACCCGAGCCCAATTATTACAGCTACTGGTGCCAGCTCGTGCATGGCCTGGGGCACAAGGACACCGACGAGGCCCTGCTATTCCCATCGGTGTGGGCACAGATAGAGCCGCTCATTCAAGGGTTGCCGCTTGTAGCACACAACAAAGCGTTTGACGAGAGCTGCCTAAAGGCCGTTTTTCGATGCTACCAGATGGACTACCCCGACTATGAGTTCCACTGCACCTGCTTGGCAGCCAAGCGCCAGCTCAAGCATCTCCCCAATCACAAGCTAGACACTGTGGCGGCCTACTGCGGCTTTGACCTGCGCAACCATCACCATGCCCTAGCCGATGCCGAAGCCTGCGCACACATTGCCCTGCAGCTGTTGTGATTAGACATTTACCCCAGTAACTCATGTGACTTGATTGGTATCAGTCGTTCAACACATTTGCCTCCATTGCAAACGACCCTGTTGGTTGTCCAGCCACTGAGGGGGCATCGGCAGTCGACGGACCCCAAAAAGAATTGGGGTGCCTCTGCAATGAAGAGACACCCTCGGTCATGGATTTCTTGACTTAGTTATTGAGTCAGGCTGGCAGTAATATCCTGTACTTCACGCAGGAAATCTTTTTCAATAGACATGCGCTGTTCAATCTGGATGCATGCATGCAAAACTGTGGCATGGGTGCGGTCGAGTTTCGCTCCAATGCTTGTCGACGACATCTGTGCCTCTTTCTTGGCAAGATACATGACCAACTGACGCGCATCACTGATTTCACGCTTGCGCGACTTGCCGTAGAGAACATCGGTGGGCAGGTTGTAATGATTGGCAACCGTCTCGGCAATGATCTCAAAGGTCATCTGGCGCGGTGTAACCTTCACGGTATTCCCGATCACACTGCGGGCCAAATCGATGGTAATGTCTTGTCCCAACATTGTTGCATGAGCCAGGAGTGCCACCATAACGCCCTCAAGTTCGCGCACGCTCTCGGTAACATGACCTGCTATATAGTCAAGGACCTCGCTGCTGATGTTCAAGCCATCTTGGGCTGCCTTCATGTCGAGGAACTTGCGCCTCAATTCATAATCGGGCTTCTCCAGCTCCACCGTCATGCCCCACTTGAAGCGCGACAGTAGCCTGGGCTCCATGCCGTCAAGGTCACTGGGGCGGCAATCGCTTGACATCACCAATTGGCGCTGGTGCTGATGCAGGTGATTAAATATGTGGAAGAATGTGTTCTGTGTCTTGAGCTTACCGGCAAGGAACTGGATGTCGTCAAGCAAGAGCACATCGATACTCTCATAGAAGTTAATGAAGTCGTTGACTTTCTTCTGTACTACAGCTGTCGTGTACTGGCTCTCAAATACCCTGGATGAGACATAGAGCACCCTCATGCGCGGATTCTCCTCCTTGAGCTTGATACCGATTGCCTGCAGCAAGTGGGTTTTGCCCACACCGGTAGAGCCAAAGACGAACAGGGGATTATAAGTCTTTACCTCGGGATGTTCGGCAATCGCCTGGCCAATGCTGAGCGCAAGCTTATTGCTCATGCTGCTGCAATAGTTCTCAAAGGTGTATCGCGGATTAAGCTGCGGGTCGATGTCATCGGGCATGTCATTACGCTCAAACGGGTTGGCGACACGCGGCTTAATGATTTTGAGATCCTGTTTCAGTTTGACGCTAGAGTTGTCCTCAGATTGCACGATGGCACTGGCATCGTCATTGCCCACCACATTATATTTATAAGTGAGCTTTACACCATCACCGAACACCTTCTTCAAGGCTGCTGAAAGGATATCGATATATCGGCCCTCAATCTGCTCAACAAAGAATTGCGAGGGCACCCTAAGCGTCACACGGCTGTTTTCATGGTCATAGTCAACGGCAACAATGGGAGCGAACCAAACATCATATTGTTCGGCCGGGAGGTTATCCTTGATGACATCAAGACACCTGTTCCACTGTTGTGCAACTGTTATCATTTTCTAAAATTTCGCTTAGTATAAGTTGGTTTGTTCTGTGCTTTTTAGCAGTACAAATTTCGGCCAATATTTTCTTATAAAAAAGTGCTCAAAAAATTTGGAATTCTCATTTCAAGTGTAACGATATTGAAAAACAAAGGGTTACATTGATGTTGCAAAAATGTGACAAATTTGGCGGCGAGCATTGTTGATAGTGCTTATATATCAGCGATTTACATTTTATATACATTTTCATTACCACATTTGGCATAGCCGCAAAGTGCTGTTATTGCAAGGGTTTGTATTTGCAAATCCCGAAAACAATAATTTTCAAAAAAAACTCTATTTGGAATGTGTCCAGATAGAGTTTTTTTCGTGTCTTAGAGAGGGTGGATTTGCCCTCTTCTATGATAATTCATTGTTATTTCCAAAAATGCCAGCATCTTAGAAAACTTTGACATTGATATAGCGCTTGGGATGGGCCTTGATGTCTATCAGCAACGAGTCAAGACTGGCAATGGCATGGTTGGCGTTGTCGTAGAGTTCACGGTCATTGATGACCTTGCCTAGACTGGAATTTTTGTCATTCAACTGCTCACTCAATGACTGCAGATTGGCAAGTGTCGTGTTAAGTCTGTCGATGGTCTCATCGAGAGGCATCTGCTTGAGCGAAGCCGACAAGTCGGTCAGATTGCTGGAGGCACCGGTCAAGTTGTTCGTGATGCCGTTCACATTGTTCATCACCCCAGGCACACTCTTGTTCAGGTTGTTCATGAGAATGGTGAGTTGTTGGGCGCTGGCTTGGAGCTGTCGGGTGATGGCATCGAGACGCGTGAGAGAAGCAGCCAGTGCGGGGTCGCTGGTAAGACCGTTGACATTGCCCAGGATGGAGTCTACCTTGGGTAACACATTGTTAACCGCGGGCAACACATTCTCGGTGACATGATCCATCAATCCGGGAACGGTTGTGGTGGGTATGAAGCTGCCCTGCTTCATGTCGGGACCATTGCCCAGATTGAGCACCAACGAGGTGCCGCCCAGCAGACCGGACACCATACTGATTGTACTGCCCTCGGGAATCTTCATTTCCTTGTCCATGGCTAGCATGACGGTGATTTTGCGCTTGGCGTAATCATAGTTGATTTCCCTTACCTGGCCCACCTGGAAGCCATTCACCGTGATGGGAGCAGCCTCGAGCAAGCCCTCGGTGCTTTCAATCTCGGTATAGTAGTGGTTGGCGGGAGTCAGCAGGTTGACACCCTTCAGGTAGTTGATACCCCAGTACAGCAATACAAGTCCCACGAGAACCGTGAGCGCTATCTTGACATTTTTGGTGAAAAACTTCATTCTTCTATAATTAGATGTTTCTTTCCCTTATTCAACGACAAAATTAATATTTTGTTCTGTAAACAATGGTCATTTTAGGTATTTTTAAATAAAAATGACCACAATGAGCCCCGATGGGGCATTATTAGACAAAAAATAACGCATTTTGGACAAAAATTCACCTTATTCAGTGAAAAATAAAAGATTTGTGCGTATTTTTGCAATTCATAAAAACGACACAATCATGAAATCTCCACAGGCATATCGACACTTGTATGGGTTGATCGGCTATCCGCTGGTACACTCATTCTCGTTGGATTATTTTAACCAAAAGTTTATCTCCGAGGACATCGATGCCCAGTATATCAACTTCGATATTGATGACCTGGGTCTATTGATGGAAATCATTGCCGAGTACCCCAATCTGAACGGGCTGAATGTCACGGCTCCCTACAAGGAGGCAGTCATCCCTTATCTAGACTCTCTTGACGACGATGCCCGAGAGATAGGTGCTGTCAATGTCATCCGCTTCATCAGGGACAAGAAAACCGGTTCTCTCAATGAACTGCGCGGTTACAACAGCGATGTGGTAGGCTTTGAAAAGACCATAGCTGGCATTCTCACGCCAGAACGCACCAGTGCCATGGTGCTGGGAACAGGCGGTGCGGCCAAGGCGGTGCGGGCAGCACTGGTGCGCCACGGCATCAGCGTCCAATTCGTCTCGAGGCGCAAGTCGGAGCAAACGGTTGTCTACGAGGAAATCACCCGTGCCATGGTGGCATCCCACAAGATCATTGTCAATGCCACGCCCCTGGGCAAATATCCCGACGATAACCTGTGCCCTGACTTCCCTTACCGTTTCTTGACCAAGGAGCACATCTGTTACGATCTGATATACAACCCCGAGGAGACCCTGTTCATGAAAAAGTCGGCCCATCATGGCGCCGAGACCAAGAACGGCATTGAGATGCTACTGCTCCAAGCCTTCGATTCCTACGACATCTGGACCATGGACGAATAGTCGCCCTTGGAGCTGACTCACTCTATTCTTGCCCCCCCCCTGACAATGCAGTCATCGATACTTTCCAGAATCCCGATACTGCGGGTTCTTGTGCCATTCATGCTGGGAATCCTGTTGCATCGCTGCTGGCATTGCTTGTGGGTTCCAATTGCGCTTATCGGATTAAGCATCATCGGCTATCTGCTGTTATCCTATGGGTCGAGGTCCCCTTCTGGCCGCCTGCGCTGGCGCAGTTATTTCATCATACCGTTGGCAATAGTGTCTCTGTCACTGGGCTGGCTGGCGGCCATTATCAATTGCCCGCCCCACCTGGCCGACGACCAACGCGCCAATCGTGTGCTCACCGGACGCGTCACCGACCTGCATTACACCGATTTCTCGATGCGCATGACCATCCAATTGCTTAACAACGATTTGCCACGCTGCAAGGTCTTGATAAGTACCCGTGGCTGTGACTACACGATGCGCACTGGCGACTTGGTGCAATGGGAAGCCTCGCTCACCGAAATAAAGCCTCAGGGCAACCCCGAGGAGATGGACTATGCAGCCTATCTACTTGACGGGCAAGGCATCCGTTACCAGCAGCACCTGCCGGTGAGAGAGATTGTGAAAGTCGGCTATTCCCCTACCCTGCTCACCCGCATGGCCACAACCAGGCAAGACATCAGCCGCAAGGTGTTCAACTCGCGCTTGTCAACACAGGCACAACACTTTGTTACAGCCTTGCTGCTGGGCAATAGTAGCTACATAGACAAGGCTACCAGACAGGAATTCTCATTAGCCGGTGTGGCACATGTGCTTGCCTTGAGCGGTCTGCATGTGGGTTTCATTGCGCTACTCATCTGGTGGTTGTTGTTCCCCCTGGATTACCTGCGCCTCAGGAAATTGAGATTGGTCATTACGCTGGCGGCAATTTCGTTGTTCGCTGTATTTACCGGCCAATCGCCTAGCGTGGTGCGAGCAACAATCATGATTGGGTGCGTATTTGCCTCGGTGATATTCTACAGGCGGTCAGTCTCGCTCAATGCACTCGCCTTGGCAGCCCTCATTATTCTGGTTTTCTCGCCATCATCACTCTACAGTGTCGGTTTTCAGTTGAGTTTCATCACTGTAGCCTCAATTCTGCTCTTTGCCGACCTGCCCATGGCAATCACGAGCAGCCATCGCTGGGTCAACCGATTGTCCTCAACGGTCATCGCCTCACTCGTGGCAATGCTGGCGACAGTGGCGCTAACGGCCCATTACTTCCACACCGTCTCACTCTTGTCGGTGCTCTCCAACTTGCTGATTCTTCCTGTCTTGCCAGTATTTATGATACTCGGTGCACTGTTCCTGCTGGTCACGGCGGCAGGGCTGCACTGGCCATTCCTTGACTGGGCCATCGACACCATCTACCGGTTCATCCATTGGGCGACGATGATTGTCAATGGAATTCCAGGTTCCCATGTGGGCAATGTCTATGTGAACACAACAGGCGTGGTCCTTTATTTCATCATCGTGGCACTTGCTGTGTCGTGGCTCTATAGCCGGCGTTACCGTTACCTGCTCACGGCAGGATTCGCACTTGTTGTGCTGCTGGCCCACTCATTATGGATAGACTATAATACGCCTCGCCGTGGCTTGGTCATATTTAACGCGTTCGCATCCACGCCTTTAATATACTATCAGGATGGTACCGGCTATATTTGGGCTCTTGATGACGAGGACAACGACACTGCCGCCTACTCACGCTACTATTCAGGCTTCATTGCCCGGCATAACATCAACCGCTTGGTGTTGGTGTCCCCTGACACGCTCATCCAACAAGATGCAGCATTGTTCCAGCCACCTTATGCCCACCTGATGGGGCGCCGCATTCTCGCTGTGGGCAGCGGCAAGCAGAAAAGCGCCACTGCTGACAAGCCGATGCAATTAGACGACATCATCGTCACCAAGCGGTTTCACGGCTCTGCAGCAGATTTGCGCAAACTTTATGGTTTTCAGCGGCTTGTGATCTCAGGGGCTATGTACGATGCCACTACACTGATCAGGGAGTGCGATTCCCTGGCGATTCCTTATATCAACCTTGCCGATGGTGCCCTTGTCATTACCAACGACAGCATCATCCCAAATCCAAGATGATGCTGTCGCTGGTTTCCCGTGATGGGTATTATCCGGCCTGATGGCGTCAATAAGACTGTGACGACAGGAACGGATTGTTGGCTTTCTCATACCCTATCGTAGACTTGCCGCCATGACCGGGATAAATAACGGTCTCGTCGGGAAGAAGTTGGGTAATGCGGTCCAAGCTCTCCATGATGTCGATTTCACTGCCGAACGGAAGATTTGTGCGTCCGATATCTCTCATAAACAGCGTGTCACCCGAAAAAGCGATGGCAGCCTCCTCGCAATAAAAGAAGACCGATCCCGGGGAGTGTCCCGGTGTGTGGATCACGCGCAGGGCATGGTTGCCAAAGGGGATTATCTCACCATCGGTCAAGTAATGCTCTGGCTTGGGGATTGGATATGGATATTTATTATTGTAGAACTCGGCAATCCGCAGCAGCAGGTGTCCTCTCATCAGTGGCTCATCGGCCTCATGCACCTCGGGCAATAGGCCAAAGTGCGTCTGGATCAAGTCGTTGCCACACACATGGTCGTGATGGGCATGGGTCAATAGCAAACGCACGGGGCGCAAACCGTTTTCATCGATAAATTCCAGCAATCGCCTGCGCTCGTTCTCGTAATACACGCCGCAGTCCACAATCACCGCCTCGCGTGAGTCGGTGTCATAGACGATGTGGGTGCATTCCTCACAACGGTTGACGACATATTTCTGTACCTTGACTGCCATGGCGCCAATGGCCACTCTACTGAAGCGTCACATTCAGATGAGTGACAGCACGATTTGCTTGACATCATTGCCCAATTGCTCAGCCTCCTGCATGGTATGTGCCTCGCTGTAGATGCGTATAATGGGCTCGGTGTTGCTCTTGCGCAGGTGGACCCAACCGTCGGCAAAGTCGATTTTCACGCCGTCGATAGTGGTCATCTGCTCGCCCTTATAGTGCTGTTCCACGGCACGCAGGATAGCGTCAACATCCATGCCGGGTTTGAGTTCCAGCTTGGTCTTGGCAATGCTGTACTGCGGGTAGGTCTGCTTCAGCTGGCTGACGGTCTTGCCGCTATGGGCCAGCAGCGAGAGGAACAGTGCCACACCCACAAGAGCGTCACGGCCATAGTGGCTGGCAGGATAAATGACTCCGCCGTTGCCCTCACCGCCAATGACAGCACTGGTGCGGCGCATCTCGGTGGTGACATTTACTTCGCCGACGGCAGCCGCCGTATAAGAACAGCCGTGATTGACAGTCACATCACGCAAAGCCCGTGATGACGACAGGTTGCTCACGGTAGCGCCAGGCGTGTGCGAGAGCACATAATCGGCGACAGCCACCAGGGTGTACTCCTCGACAAAGAACTCGCCGTTCTCCATCACGATAGCCAGGCGGTCCACATCTGGGTCGACGACAAAGCCCACATCGGCTTTGCCCTGACGCATGAAGTCGCTGATTGCGGTCAGGTTCTCGGGAATGGGCTCGGGTGTGTGGCCGAAATTGCCCGTTGGGTCGCAGAATAATTTCTCCACCCGTTTCACGCCCAATGCCTCGAGCAACTGCGGAATAGCGATTCCACCCACCGAGTTGACGGCATCAACGGCAACAGTGAAATCGGCCTTGCGGATGGCCTCGACATCAACGAGGTCGAGCGCCAGCACATGGTCGATGTGGCGGCGCAGCCAGGTATAGTTCTTCTGCTCCCGGCCCAAGTGGTCTACATCGGCATAGTCAAAGTCCTCGGCCTCGGCCAAGCGTAACACTTCCTTGCCCTCGGCATCGGTGAGGAACTCACCGTTGTGGTTCAACAGTTTCAGGGCGTTCCACTGCTTGGGATTGTGTGACGCAGTGATAATAATGCCGCCACAAGCATGCTCGCCCACGACGGCCAGTTCGGTAGTGGGTGTAGTTGCCAAGCCTATGTTGACCACATCAAAGCCCATGCCGGTGAGAGTGCCGACAACGGTGTTGAGCACCATGCGTCCCGACAAGCGGGCATCACGGCCGACGACAATCACATTGGATTGTACGGGCGAGTTGCGGCGCATGAAGGTAGCATAGGCCGATGTGAACTTGACGATATCGAGTGGTGAGAGGCCATCGCCGGCACGACCGCCGATGGTTCCGCGTATTCCGGATATTGATTTAATCAGGGACATGTTCTGTAGTTTAGGGTTTAGAGGGGAATCTTTAATCAGTGTGATCTATACGCTGAGAGCGCTTAAATCTGACTGTGGAAATAACGCACATGGTAGAAGAACGGCATCACATAGGAAATTTCACCCGTGAAACCGAACTGCGACTTGACAATGAGGTTGACCTCGCACTCGACGCCGAGGAACAGCAGCGGATACTGCAGGCCATAGCCCCATTGCGATGACGAGGGCAAGGTATAGTCGGCGTAATTGAATGAGCAAGAGGTGGCATCCATCGATGACTCGTTACCGCTGTATACGAACCAGGTGCCGTCGGCATACCATGTCGAGAGGCTGTAGCGACTGTAGCGGAAGTAGATAGGCTCGCCCGTCTTGGCCTTGTCGTTCTTGTCGCCGGGATTGAGTACCTGCATGTAGACATTGCCGTCAGGGTCAATGCGGTAGAAGGGAGCATCGGGACCTACCTCAAAGACCGAGTCTTCAGGTACACTCATAACTACGCGGTGATTGGCCAGATAGGCATTCACGGCGTTGCGCTCCTCGTTCAGGCGGTCGGCGTAACTCTGGTCGTCATTGCACGCGGTAAGCATAGTGAGGGCTAACACGCCCAACAGCATGGCAATGGTAAAAAACTTCTTTCTCATTATTGTTGTTGTGTTGATGGTTGTTCAGTATATTCTTGACCGGGGAACAAATCGCCCAGCGCTTGATAGAAAACCGCTACCGCCTCGTCGAGTGTGCCTAAGAAATCACCGCCGGCTGCATTCTCGTGCCCACCGCCATTGAAGTATCGGGCACAGATGTCACTCACCGAGAAATCGCCCTGGGAGCGGCACGAAATCTTAATCTTGTCGGCGTCCTCGCGCATGAAGACGCTCCAATAGATACCCGGGATAGCCAGAGGCTTGTTGACCAGCGTCTCGGTATCACCACGATTGTAATTGAAGCGTTCCAACTCCTGTTTGTCGATGGTGATAAGCGCGGCCCCTTGTCCGGGGAAAAGTTTCATCTTCTCGCTGATGGCATAGCCCTGCAGCCGCAGGCTATCGGCGCTGAAAGTGTTCATCGCCTTGTTGTAAAGGGCGATGCGGTCGATGTGGCGGCGCATGATAGAGGCTAGGATCTCATAGAATTCAGGGTTGTCACAGCTGTAGGCAAAGCCGCCCGTGTCGGTCGTTAGTCCCACATACAGGCAGCTTGCCGCCTGACGGTCCATGAGACGCAACAAGCCCATCTGCATAAACATTCTGAACACCAATTCACAGGTCGAGGATGCCTCGGGATGTGAAATGACCAGGTCAAAGATGTCCTCGGGATTGAGGTGGTGGTCGATGAGCACACGCTTGGTCTTGAGCGGCTCGATGATTTCGCCCAGACGGTCAATGCGGTGCAAGGAATTGAAATCGAGGCAGAAGATGAGCTGAGCCTCGTTCAGCACATGCTTGGCACGCAGTTCCTGCTTGGTAAACACGACGATATCGCGTGTGCCGGGAATAAATTCCAAAGCCTTGGGTGCCATATCGGGTGTGACGACAACGGCATCTTTACCCATGCGGCGTAGCACATAGCACAGTGCCAGCGTCGAGCCCAGCGCGTCGCCGTCGGGCGATTTGTGGCAGGTGATGGCAATGCGCTGCACGCTGCTGATGAGCGTGTGAAGCTTGAGAATTACCGTTTGGTCTATAATATGACTAATCATTGGCTATTGAGACTTTATTGTCGCATGAGTCGGCAAAGATACTGCAAGCTGAGCGGAATGCCAAATAAAAAAGCAAAAAAAGACCGCAAGGCAGGCGTTGCCGAGGGATCGCAGGACCTGCGTTAATCGCCATTATATTGGGTCATTCCCAGGCGAATGCCAAGCGGACAAATACCGGATAATGGTCGGAAGGCTGGCGGCGCGAGTATTTGCTGAAAGATATCTCCTGCGGGGCATCGTGTCCCTTGAGCTGCTCGGTTGGCTCCCCATCGGGAGCCCAATAGCCATCGGTGAGGATGCCATAGACCTGTACCTCTGTGGCCGGCGAGACAAATACATGATCGATGCGGCTGTCGCTATAGAGCTCGGTATCGAAAGAATTGAATGTGCCGTTCTCGGCAAACCGTTTCCTGGATGCCAGGAATGAGTCCTTGAGTAACCCCGAGTCGGTGAAGGTATTGTAGATTTCATTCTTCTGATCCACATTGAAGTCCCCCGTAACAATGACAGGTGTTCCAGGGGCTATCTCGCTTATTTTCCGAACAATGAGTTTGGCTGCCTCGCGACGGGCGACGACGCCCACATGGTCCATGTGAAGGTTGAAGAAGTAAAACGCCTCATCGTCGGTCGCCGTCTGACCAGCAAATTTTCCCCAGGTGCAGATGCGCACGCAAGCGGCATCCCATCCCAGTCCGGGGCGGTCAGGTGTCTCGCTGAGCCAGAAGTCCCCGTGGTCGAGCAGGCGAAGGCGGTCGGTCTTGTAGAAGATGGGCTCGTACTCTCCGCCCGTCTTGCCATCGTCGCGACCCACGCCGATATAGTCATAACCATCGAGACTGCCCAGCATATCCATCAGCTGGCCGTGCAGTACCTCCTGAGCGCCAAAAATGTCGGGCGACATGAAATTCAATTGGTCACAAATGACCTGGCAGCGCTTACCCCATCCGTTACCGTTGAGGCTATCGGAATTATTCTTGTTGCGTATGTTATATGTCCCGACAAGCATCTGTGCCGAGAGTTGCAGGACAGCAATGGTGATATAAACCGATAAGAGACAAATTCTTTTCATGACTGTATTTATAATTGTGATAATTGATGGCAAAAATAGTCATTTTCGTGGACAAAGATTGCAAATGTGTGACAAAACCGCTAATTTTGTCATTGATTAAGGAAACGATATAGGTGTTGGCCCATAAATGGATTGAAGCTACCCATCGCACGAGCCTGCTGGTTTGGCGCAGCCGATTTTTACTGATTGATTCCATTTTAATCAGTGAATGTGGTAGTTAGATATAAACGGCTTGGGCCAATTGCTATACCATTGCATTGATTAAAAAATACTAACCGCTATGATTGAACAGATTTATAACGATATCATCAGCCCGGATGTGAATCTATGGGGGGCGATAGCCAAACTCGTACTGAGCATGTTGCTTGGAGCTGTTATCGGCATCGAGCGGCGCCGTAAGGGCCAAATTGCCGGCTTGCGCACATTTGCCCTCATCTCGATGGGAGCGACCCTGGCGATGCTCATATCCATCTACATCCCGCAAGAGTACTTCGGGTTGAAAAACGGTGATCCCGGCCGCATTGCCGCGCAAGTGGTGAGCGGTGTGGGTTTCCTGGGTGCAGGAGCCATTATCCAGATGAAAGGCTCGGTGAGAGGATTGACCACGGCTGCTGGTATCTGGATGACGGCGTGTATCGGGCTGGCAGTGGGAGCCGGCATGTATCTCATCTCCATTGTCGCCACCTTGCTGATTATCTTCATCCTGGTCAATATCGAGCGTATCGAGCAACGCTACAACTTCCTGTGGGAGAGTAAAATCATCCGCTTGAGGGTGACTGGCATCCTTCAAGACATCCAGCCCGTGCGCAGAATCATCACTAACCATGATGTGCACATCAGCGACGAGTTCATGAAGCATGATTATCAAAACAATCAGACCATCGTCAACTTTATGGTGCGCAGCAAGAACAGTGTCAACGCTCCGGCCTTGTTCAAGGCCATTAAGGACGAGATTGATGCCATATCAATCACCATCACCAACGAGATGAACATGTGATAATAAAAAGGATTACGGTGAGAGGTTAAAGATGGAATCATTGGATATCAACAGTTTGATTGGTGACCTTGCGCTGATACTTGTGCTGGGTGCCATCTCTACAATCATTTTCAAAAAACTCAAGCAACCTGTCATTCTCGGTTATATTGTGGCAGGTTTTCTTGCGAGTCCACACTTCACTCTGCTCCCGTCGGTAGTGAGCGAGGCAAATATTGAGTTTTGGGCCCAAATCGGTATCATTGTACTCTTGTTCTCGTTGGGACTTGAGTTCAGTTTCAAGAAACTTCTAGATGTTGGCGGGTCGGCCATCCTCACTGCCCTGATTATCGTGCTGGGCATGATGAACCTGGGATTTGTTGTTGGCAAATGTTTAGGTTATGGTCTGGTCAACAGCCTGTTCCTGGGCGGCATGATATCCATGTCGTCAACAACGATTATCATCAAGGCTTTGGACGACCTGAACATGCGGCAACGGCGATTTGTCCCGATGACCTTTGCGGTGCTGATTGTTGAAGACCTGTTTGCCGTGGTGATGATGGTGATTCTGTCATCGATTGCAGTGGGAGGCAGCGTCAAGGGCGGCGAAATGGTAATCAGCATCCTGAAACTGTCGTTCTTCCTGATCATGTGGTTCACCGTGGGCATTTTCTTGATTCCCACGCTGTTCAAACAATACAAGCGCTACATCAATGACGAGCAGATGCTCATCATTGCGATGGCATTATGCTTCGGGATGGTGATATTCTCGGTTGAGACCGGTTTCTCGGCTGCGTTGGGTGCCTTTGTCATGGGCTCTATCATTGCCGGCACAATCGAGGCCGAGCGCATTGAGCATCTGGTGACACCTGTCAAGGATTTATTTGGTGCAGTGTTCTTCATCTCGGTGGGCATGATGGTCAATCCCACGGTGATGACTCAGCACTGGAGCGTCATCGCACTGCTGGCTGTCGTAGTGATTGTGGGCATGATCGTGTTCGGAACTTTCGGCATGCTTGCCACAGGCCAGCCGCTGAAGTTGGCGATGGAGTCGGGATTCTCACTGACCCAAATCGGCGAGTTCTCGTTCATCATCGCTACTCTGGGCACGGGTCTGGGCGTTCTGGACCAGAGCATCTATCCCATCATTGTAGCCGTGTCGGTAGTCACGACATTTACCACGCCGTTTTTCATTAAACGGGCCGAGCCCTGTTATAATGCAATATACAAGATAATGCCCAAGAGCTGGACTCGCTTGCTGAACGGTTACAGCCAAAATGCTACCGAGAGTGAGAGCAGCGAGACGCGCAAGTTATGGAAGTCGATCGTGTCGCGTTACTTGATCAGGCTGGTTCTCTATTCTGTCGTAATCATCATGTTGATTATCGTGTGCCGCACCTATCTGATGCCGTTTATCCTGAAATGGTTGGGCGACAATGTTTGGGCACGGCTAGCGTGCGCCGCGGTGGGTTTGGCCATTATCACTCCTTTTATCACCTCGATAAATCTGCCATCGGTAAAGCGCAGCGACCAGCAAAGGCTTGTGGAGACTTCGGGCGCCGTATCCTATGTGCCCATTGTGGTTATGTTGATTATGAGCGCCATCCTGTCGATCATGTTTGTCGCGTCAATGCTGCATGGCGCATATTCCATTCCTGTATCCATAATGGTTGCCATCCCACTGGTAATTATCGGGATCCTGTTGATCTTGGTTGTTCCCACCCCCTTGAGGCAACGCGCCGTCAATATCGAAAAACGCTTCATTGACAACATCAACGAGCGCGAGAACCGTCGCACTGGTCACGGCAACAACCTGGTGAGTGACCTGCACCTGGCCTACATGAAGGTGGGACATGACTGCCCCTTCGTGGGCGAGCGCTTGCGCAATCTGGACTTGCGCACGCGTTATGAGATCAATGTCGCAAGCATCCAGCGTGCAGGCAAGAAATACCCTGTCCCGTCGGGCGACATGCGCATCTTCCCCGGAGATCTGCTGGGCGTGATCGGTAACGAGGAGCAGATTCAACGCTTGCTGCCGCTTGTGGAAGCCGAGAATGGCAGAATTGAAAAGGCCCCGCTTGATGTCAAGTTTGTACACTTTGCCATCGGTGCAGGTTCACCCATCATCGGCGTGTCGCTCGAGAACACGCGACTCAGGGAAAATTATGGGGCATTGCTGGTTGCTGTGCAGCGCGGCGAGAACGATTACCTGTCCCCCACCCCCGACCTGACTTTCCGTGCCGGCGACATCCTGTGGATTGTGGGAGACCCCAAACAGCTGCACGCGCTCAAGGGATGATTAGCCAATGTTCCCGATAGCGGAACAGCATAAAAAAACATGCGCCAGGCATTGTGCTTGGCGCATGTTTCTTATAATTGATTAGAAAATCAATCCTGATTGATTATCTGATTATTCCCACTCGCCCGAAAGAACGCGTGCAATCAGAGCACTTACATCGTTGATGTCGATGGCATCATTACCGCCCTCAATATTGCAGTCGGCGGCAAGCGCGTTATACTCGACATCTTTACCCAGTACAACATCAATCAACAAGGCAACATCGTTGATGTCGATGAAGGTGTCATTGTTCACATCACCACGCAGGAATGCGGGAGGCTCGGGAGTGATCTTCTCGACAATGATGTAGTTCTCCTCCAGGCTGACAGTAATCTTGTACTCAGCAGTGCTCATAACCTTGATGGCTCCATAAACGTCAAAGGTCAGAGTCAGAGGTTGATTGAGATACTGGTCCAACAACTCAAAGTCGCCATTGCTCTCGGGACCGAAGCGGTAAGGCTCGATATAGGTCCAACTGCCTTCGTCATTATACTCGGCCAGTTCGGTTGTGAAGCCGAAGGTCTCATAGGCATCGAGGTTAACGGTAGCAGTGTAAATCATATTCTCGGCATCATAGGTCATCGGAGCACCCACATTGGCAGCCCATTCCTGGTTGTTAATCTGACCCAACAGGTAAACATCGGGAATAACGGGAACGGCTTGGGTAGTGAAAATAACGCTTTCGGTCCAGTCGCTAAAGTACTCATCAGCGTCTACGCCCTGTACCTGTACTTCGTATACGGTTTCGGGGGTCAGACCCTCGATGGTATAGTCGGTGGCATCCAGTTCATTAACATAAGTCCAGGGGTTACCGATAGCAACATCATCAACATTCAAGCGGAACATGTCGGTGACACCGTAGTGACGGACTGCCACATAACCCATTTGGCCATCATATTCGCTCAAGTCAAAGACATACTCGGTAGGCTCGGCGTTAGCAATCATTTCTTCGTCCGAAACCAGCACGAAACTGGCGGGATCGGTAGGATCGCCAGTCGATACATAAACAGCAAACACCTCAGCGGGATAATCAGGATCCTGTCCATTGATCCACAGTGACAGTTGACCGAAGAGTTTGGCTTGCGGTGATACGAGCCAGTTGTCGGGAGTGAGAGCCGACGAAGCCCAACTTGCTGAAGTCACATGACCAGGACTTCCGTGGCAATTCCAGGTTCCAGTCGTATTCAAGTGATACCACTTATTGCCATCTCCATCGGCATCAATCGTGGTCCAGCCGCCAGGCAGGCTATTGTCTTCGGCCATTTCCTCCTCAAAGTCCCAAGATTTGTTGTCGGGATTGTAGAGCCTGTACCGGAGGTTCCAAGCAACATTGTTATCATCAGCCCAATAAATGCCGGCATCGGTGGAGCCAGGTACTGCTTCTACATTCTCAGGCATAGGCACCGGACCGGAAATGCTAATATCATCAATCACCAGATATAAATTGTCATAACTGTTGTGATGAACGAAAGCAATGCGACCTTGTTGTCCGGCATAAGCAGACAAATCAATAGTGTATGTGGTCCATGAAGTTGAGGGCGTGATGTCGCCATCAGAAATCATCACGAAGTCTTCAGGAGAAGTCCCTTCGCCAACACAAGCATAAACGGCTAAATTATCAGGCCACGAACTATTAGCATTCGCTGCAATGAACGATAACTCACCGTTCAGTGTCACCACAGGTGAAATCAACCAGTTGTCAGGATCCAGGGATTGGTAATTATAATAACTCCTGGATGCCATGCCGAAACCGCCATTATTAAACTCGTAAGTCTCCCATGCATAGCCATCACCGTCATTGTCGATATTGGTCCATGCATCAATCTGTTCCTGGGTCTCAAAATCACACGAAAAGAATGGTTTCATCTCTCTGTTCATCTTAACGGTGCCCCAGTCATTAATCTGAAGAGGAGTACTTGTCACTACCTCGTTACGGTTTGCCGTAAACAAAGCCTTTCTCGGAGCAGTGCGCTGTGCCGTCATTGGCAATGCCAAGGCGGCTGTCAACAATAAGAATAATAATTTTCTCATAAATCGTAAAAATTAAGTTAATAAAAATAATTAGTTAAAACGGTTTATATCAATCACTTCTATTCATTCAAAACCATATTCTCGATTTTGGTTACCTGAAATCGATTACTTGCAACAATGGAGGCTTTGAACACTATTCTGCAAAAATAAGTAATAATTTTCAAAAAATTAATCCCATTTAATGATAATTTATCAACAATACATTAAAAACACCAAAAACCACTATTTTGAGTAGGAATAAAAAGAAGAAAAGAGATTAGCCAATGATCCAGATAGCGGAACGACACAAAAAAACATGCGCCAAGGCATTGTACTTGACGCATGCTACTTAAAATTGATAGGTGATCAATCCCAGGAACCGGTGAGCACGCGGTTGATCAGTGCGGTAACATCATCGATGTCAACACTGCCGTCACCCGTCTCGGTGTTGCAGTCGGCGGCTGCAGCATTATAGGTTACGTCCTTGCCCAGCACAACATCAATCAGGCGGGTCACGTCGTCGATGTCCACGTCGCCGTCATCGTCTACATCACCGCGCAAGTAAGCGGGAGGCTCGGGGGCGACTTTACCGATAATAATGTAGTTCTGCTCCAGGCTGACGGTCACGTTGTACTCGCCGGTACTCAGCACCTTGATTGCTCCATAGTTGTCGAAGGTCAAAGCCAAGTGCTGGCCGAGATACTCGTCTTGTAACCAGAAGTCTCCATTGCTCACGGGGCCGAAACGGTAGGGCTCAATGTAATTCCAACCGCCCATGTCCTCATTATCATCAATCTCGGTGGTGAAACCAAAGGTTCTCTCGGCTTCAACATATACCGTGGCAGTGTAAAGTTCCTGCTCGGCATCATACTCCATCTTGGTTCCAACAAAAGGAGACCATGCCTGGTCGTTAATTTCTCCCAAAATGTGAACAACAGGAACAAAGGGTTCCTCGTCAAGGGTGGTAAACACATCAGGCCTGGTCCAATCGCTCAAGATGCCATTATCACCGATGGCCTGGACCTGTACCTCATAGTCGGTCTCGATTTCAAGCCCCTCGATGGTGTATTCTGTTTTGTCGAGGTTGTTGACATTGGTCCACTCGTGTGCCCTCAGCCCCATGTCGGTAGCGTCTCCCGAATAAACGGCAATCAAGGCGATATCGGGCGAATAATTGGCGTCGGTCGAGGTAACGGTGATTTTCTCTCCTGAACTGGCTGTCACCAACCAGTAGAATGTCTCTCCGCCCGAGAAGTTATGGCCCACGGCAGCGGTTTGCGGTGTGGACACAGTAAAATTGCCGGAGCCATAGGCCGTTCCCGATTTAATCATCAGTGTGAAGACATCATTGCTATAGCCTTCGGGAATGGTATAGGTGAGATTGCCATCGGTAGCATAGCCCGTTGACTTGTTCTTGAAATAGATGATGCCCTGACCACCTCGCAGATTGGTGCCGCCCCAGGGAGCAGGCAAGGTGATGTCGGCATAACTCCCGGTGTAAGCCGAGCCGGTCAACGAATGGAGCAGCACGGGCTCGGCAGGCTCCTCGGAATAGAGCCTGTAACGCAGGTTCCACGCGCTGTTCTCATCGTCTTCCCATGACACAGTGCAAGAGTGGGTACCAGGTTCAACATACAGATTATAGGGGGCCGAGGGTGTGCCATCCCGGCCTGTATTGAGCACGGCAGTCGCATTGTTACCGGCACAAACAGGCAGTGAAAAGGCGACTCCCAACAAGACAATAAACAATTTTCTCATATGCTAGAATCACAATGGGTTAACAGGTTAAGGGCTGAATCGTGAAACATGCGCCAGGCATTATGCTTGACGCATGTTTCTTATAATAAATAATAATCAATCCCAGGAACCGGTGAGAACGCGACCAATCAGGGCACTCACATCATTGATGTCGATATCGCCATTACCGCCCTCAATATTGCAGTCGGCGGCAAGCGCGTTATACACGACATCCTTACCCAGAACAACATCAATCAACAAGGCAACATCGTTGATGTCAATCTCATGGTCATCGTTCACATCACCACGCAGGAATGCGGGAGGCTCGGGGTTGGCTTTCTCGACTTTAATGTAGTTCTCCTCCAGGCTGACGGTAATCTTATACTCATCAGCGCCCAGCATCTTGATGGCTCCATAGTTGTCGAAAGTCAAGGTCAGTTCCTGGCCGAGATACTGATCCTCCATCACAAAGTCACCTACGCTCGGGGGACCGAAGCGGTAAGGCTCGATATAGGCCCAACTGCCATCGTCATTGTACTCGGCCAGTTCGGTTGTGAAGCCGAAGGTCTCACTGGCATTGAGGTTAACGGTAGCAGTGTAAATCTTATTCTCGGCATCATAGGTCATCAGAGTACCTACATTGGCCGCCCAATTCTGATCATTGATTTCACCCATGATGTAAACATCAGCAGCGGGCAGAGTCACTTCACGGACAACGGACTGATAGGACATGTTTGTATTCTGTTTTACAACCACATAATATTCATAGGTTTTGCCAGGCGTCAGGCCCTCAACATTATAGGTGGCTCCAGGAAGGGGCACAGTATAGCCCCACTCGTCAGTTGTGGTATTGGTGGGTTCAACATTTTGGGTAAGAACAACTTCCTGGGAGGCCTTGTCCACTACATACAGGAAATATCCGCAATCGTCGTCGATAAAATTATTGATTATAAAAGTATTCTCGGCATCGCATGACCAATCGGCAAGGAAGGAGGTCGAAGTAACATTCTTGGCTTCTTGCAATTGCGGATAAATCTCCATGTAATATATATCAGATGAAGTGGTCACATCACCATCGGTGTAGTGAGTCTGAATGCCAATGCGCCAAGTGAAGAACGGCTCTTCACTCTCATTGGTCAAACCACCAAAGTGAATATCCCAGTAGCCAATATTGCCATTAACAGTTCTACCTGAATAAGGGAACTGAGTGAGCGGTTCATTGACCTGACCAGGGAACATCTCAGGTGTAAAAGTAAAGATCTGACCGTTGTCGGTAAAGATGCTGAAACTTACCTTTTCAGGATCGAGAATGGTATACTCCTCACCATTAGTAAATTTTTCAATGGTGTAGTCGTCACCTACAAGATAACCGTCAAGATCCGCAGCAATTACATAATGCAGGTCAATCCCGAGAGGAGCACCATAGTCAATGAACTCCTCTAAACTAGGCATGGCGGGTCTGGGCAGAGTTGCCTGAGAATACGCACTCACGGCAAAGGCTAAGCCAATTAACAATAAGAATATTTTTTTCATAATGTATAGGTTTTAATGATGAATAAACAGTTATCTGGATTGGATTCCGCAAATTTAATAATAATTTTCAATATCCCCAAAAAACATCTATTTTTTTAAGCATGAACGAGATAGGCGCTGATCTCATATAGCATATAAATGGGCAGGAAAACTATCATCAAAGTGAACGGGTCACCTGTTGGCGTAATAACAGCGGCAAGAACAAGCAGAACGACGATGGCATGACGGCGGTAGGTCTTGAAGAAATTGCGGTGCAAGATTCCCACATTCCCGAGCAGCCATGCCACAAGCGGCAATTCAAAAATGAGGCCCATGATGAAAATGAGCATCAGGAAAGTGTCCATGTAACTGTCGAGGGATATCTGGTTGGGCACCATCTGGCTCACATGGTAGTCGGCCAGGAAACGAAGCGTGACCGGAAAGACAATGAAATAGCCCACGGCCACCCCGACAAAGAACATCATGCAACCGATGAAAAAAGCCATCTTCACACCCCGCTTCTCGCGCGGATAGAGTGCCGGAGCGATAAATGTCCACAGGAAATACAGAACAATGGGAAAAGTAAGCACCAGTGCCAGCCAAAAGGAGGTGGACATGTGGATAAAGAACTGTGATGCCAACTTGATATTGATCAACTCCACATCAAAACCCTCGGTAGTGAATTGCGGGAGCCAAGAGCATGAGGATGTGATGCGCTCGAAGAAACGGTACAGCACAAAATCGCCCTTACAGGGAGCCAGAATCACCGAATCAAAGAGGTCGGGCATCACACAGAACAACCCGACGGTGACCACTACGAGGACAATGACAACACGCATCAGCACCGAGCGCAACGCATCGATGTGATCCCAGAACGACATTTCCTGCAACTGCTCCTCAGCCATCTAATTCAGGACTAATCTCAATCTACTGCACCGATGAGATGAGTTTTATAAATGATTCTGATTTTAAAAAGAACTCTGGAACCGGCGTAAGTGATTACTTGATAGGGTTATCGGGGCTTGAACCCGGCTTGTCGTTATCGAGGTCCTCGAGCGGTTTTTTCAATTCATCCTCAACCTCGTTCATGCCCTGCTTAAAACTTTTCACACCTTTGCCCAAACCACGCATGAGTTCGGGAATTTTCTTGCCGCCGAAGAGCAGCAGAACGATGAGCAGTACTACTATAATCTCACCTGGGCCCAAATTGAATATGGCCAATATTCCGTTCAGTGTCATGATTCTTAATTGATTAATGATATTTACTGATTGCAAATGTAGTCATTTTTTTTAAGTTGCCTAAAAAAAATTGTGCCATATTGCGAAAAAGTAGTAATTTTGGGGCATTGAAAACCATTAACTTCTTTATACTATTTTATTATTCTGATGAACACCATTAAGAATTTTGACGAGCTGCTTGCTCATCTCAAAGAGAACAATGTGAAGAAACGCGTGGCTGTTGTTTGGGCCGCCGATGAGAAAACTCCCGCTGCTTGTGCCCAGGCACTTGAGGCTGGCTTTATTGAAGCCATCTTTGTAGGCTGTGAGGAAAAACTCAAAGCCAACGAGGCCCTCAAGCCCTTTGCCGCCAACATGAGTTTCATTGACGCAACCGACGCCGACGATGCTGCCGCCAAGGCTGTTGCACTGGTGCGCGAGGATAAGGCTGATGTGCTGATGAAGGGTCTGATTAATACCGACAACCTGCTGCGTGCCGTCCTGAACAAGGAAACCGGCATTCTGCCCAAGGGCAATGTGCTGACCCATGCCGCCGTAGCCGACATTCCCAGCTATCACAAGTTGTTGATTTTCACCGATGCCGCTGTCATTCCTTATCCCAACCAGGCCCAGCGCATCGAGATGGTGAAGTACATGTCCAATGTTGCCCGCAACTTCGGCATCGAGGAGCCCAAGGTGGCGCTCATCCACTGCACCGAGAAGGTTAACGGCAAGCACTTCCCCTTCACCGAGGACTACCCTGTGATCATTGAGATGGCCAAGAACGGCGAACTAGGCAAGTGCATCGTTGACGGACCGCTGGACGCCAAGTGCGCCTGCAGCATGCATGCCATGGAGGCCAAAGGCTTGACATCGCCGCTGCAAGGCGACAGTGATGTGCTCATCATGCCCGACATCGAGGCCGGAAATGTGTTCTATAAAGCCATCACCCTGTTTGCCGGTGCCAGCACCGCAGGTCTGCTGCTGGGCGCCAAGTGCCCCGCCGTTGTTCCCTCGCGTGCCGACAGTGCCCAGTCCAAGTTCTACAGCCTTGCCGTAGCAACCATGGCAGCCGAATAAACCCCTAGATCTATCATATTAACACTAAATACTGAACTCAAATGATTATTTTAGTCATCAACCCCGGTTCCACCTCCACTAAGATGGCCGTTGTCGAAGACGGCGAGCCCCGTTTGATTAAAGTTATCCGTCATGCTGCCGAGGAACTGGCACCGTTCGCCAAAATCACCGACCAGTTCGACTTCCGTCGCAAGATGATTCTTAACGAACTTGAGAAAGCCGGCATTCCCGTTAAGTTTGACGCCATCGTTGCCCGCGGCAGTTTGACCAAGCCGCTTCCCGGCGGTGTGTATGCCGTTGACGATAATATGATTCAAGCCACCTATGCCAGCGAACACCAGCACGCCTGCGACCTGGGATGTGTGATTGCCAACGAGATTGCCAAGGGACTGGGATGCCCCTGCTACATCGCAGATCCGGTGGTTACCGACGAATTGAACGATTATGCACGCATCTGCGGTTTGTCTATGTTCAAGCGCGAGAGCATCTGGCACGCTCTGAACCAGCGCGCCATCGCACGCCGCTTTGCCAAGGAGAACGGCAAGCGCTACGAGGACCTGAACCTCATCGTCGCCCATCTGGGTGGCGGCATCTCGGTTGCTGCCCATGACCATGGCCGTGCCGTTGATGTGAACAACGCCCTGGATGGTGAAGGCCCGTTCTCGCCCGAGCGCGCCGGCAGCCTGCCCGCTAAAGCCCTGGTCAACCTGTGCTTCAGCGGTGAATACACCAAAGATGAGATCCTCAAGATGATTTCGGGCAAGGGCGGTGTGTTCTCACACCTGGGCACGACCGACATGATTGAGGCCGAGAAGATGATGAACAATGGTGATGAGCACGCAAGGCTCGTCATCAACGCGATGATTTACCATATCGCCAAGGCCATCGCCGAGAAGGGCGCTGTGCTGTGCGGCAACATCGATGCCATCATCATCACTGGCGGTATCGCCTACTGGAACTACATGGTCGACGAACTCAAGAAGCGCATCGGCTGGATGGCTCCCGTCCATGTTTATCCCGGTGAGGACGAGATGTCGGCACTGGCTGCCAATGCCGCTGCTGTACTCAATGGCGAAATCGAGGTAAAGAAATACTAAGGAAATCCCACCATATTCCTATCAAGAGGGGCAGCACCGACCGGTGTTGCCCCTTATTCTTTATCGCATCAGTAACAATGTTGACAATCAGATGATGTGCAGTTGCTGGAGAAAGGCGTATACGCCCGTTACCAGACCATAACACGACAAGATGATGATGATAATGCCGATGATGCGGTTGATGAGCCACATCGAGCGGATGTTGAAGTGGGAACGCACCTTGTCGACAAAGAAGGTGATCACGGCCCACCACAACAGGGCCCCCAGCACTATCGAAGCATAGCCAATGAAGCGGTGGTAAAACTTGTACTCCGGTAACGGGAAACTGAAACGCGCGAACAGCGGGATAATCAGGAACATGATCAGCGGGTTGCTCAAGGTGAACAGGAATCCCGTGACCATATCACGCCAGTGGTCGTCACGCTGGTCTATGTTCTCCTTAATGCGGCTCACGGGATTGTGGAATATCATATACAGCGCATACACAATCAGGATCACGCTGCCCACAATCTGCAGGATATTGACATTGTCGGCAATGAAGTCGGTCACCAGCGAGATGCCAAGACCCACCAGCAGGCAGTAGAACAGGTCACTGGCAGCAGCGCCCACTCCAGTGAAGAAACCCGAGTGGCGGCCATTGTTCAGCGTGCGCTGCACACACAGGATACCTATAGGACCCATGGGCGCCGACAGGATAACACCTATCGACATACAACCGATCAATATGGACAATATTGTACCCAAATGCAGGAGGTTTTCAGTTAACAACCTGCAAAGATAGTAAAAAAACAAGAAAGTGGCACCTGCTATGCCATGAAACTTGTATAGAGACAGAATTTTATGTCTCTAATGCAAGCAAGTAAACTTGATTACCGGAATAGGTGAAGCAAAGTGTGTGCTACCCCTTGAAAAAGTATTGCCGTTTGCCACGAGTGCGGCCTGCAAAGTCAATAGCATGGGCCGGGCAGTGGTGATAGCAGGCAAAACAGGTGGTACACAAGCCATTGTGATTCCATTCTGGAGGGTTGCCGTTGGCACAGTCGATATTGCCCACGGGACACACTCGCTGGCACTTGCCGCAACGGATGCATGCCGAAGTGTCGACCGTGAATTTGCAATCATCCACCCAGTGCTTGAGGAAGTAGCTGCCCAGCACGATGCTATTGGTGCGCGGCCAGCGGCTCTTGTTGATGTCTTTCACTCCCCTCTCGCGGCCCACGATGACTGGTATCAGCACCGCCAGCCGCTCACGGGCAGCAGCAATCTTCTGCTCGGCACTCTCGGGGGTGTCCACCTGGTCAATCACTGGGAAATTATATGTCTCGGGCATGATGACCGAGAAAACACTATCGAGCGTAATGCCTATGGATTGAAGGTCATCCCTCAAATAATCAAATGTCAGTCCCACATCATCGCCACAGGTGGCAAAGGCAAAACAGTACTGGTCGTCGTAGCCGGCCAGGTGCAAATTCCTGATGAAATCCCGCACAATGAACGGGGGCCTCCACCCATGCACCGGAAAGCAAAAGCCGATGCGTTCGTCGGCATCCAACTGAAACTCGCTAGAACCGTCAACAACCGACGATGCAATGGGAACGAGCTGTTCGCCCGTTGCCTCGGCCAACTGTGATGCTATAAAGCCCGTATTGCCGGTTCCTGTAAAGTAGAATATCATAGATAAATCGGGTATCTGCCCATAATGGTTACTTGTGGACGACGAGACAGTTCGCCGGGATTTGACCCCGGCATCCCTTCGGGAACAACTATGCCGCGGGTGGAGTAGAATTCAACCCACTCGTCAGTCACCTGTCCCGTATCGTCATGAAATGACATAGGTATCGGGGAGAAGACGGACTCTCCTCTGACACTGATATAGTTCATCTGCACCAGTTCGCTGCAGTAAACGGCACTGTCGCCAGGAAGATAGAGGTTGTCGTAAGGTTTGCCTACCATCAGCAGACACCGCCTGACCGACCGCTGCAGGTCACAGTCCACATTCACCCGTCCGACAATCACATGCGGATTCTGGCTCAGGAACATGTCGATGGGAGTCAAGCAAACCGCCGGTTTGACGGCCTCGATGACATAGGGAATGCCATTCTCACCGCCAATGCGGTGAAAGACCGCCACATGATCGATGGGCAGTCCCTCTACCCCACTGGTCACAGCAGTAATCGCATTGCCTGCGTCGTTACAGCAGAAGAGCAGGTCGCCTTCTTGCAGGGACACATTGCCCTGCTTCTCATGTGGTTGTCCCAATAAGGGCAAAGAGAAGCATAGCATCGCCAAGCACGCCGCCAACAAAGTTTTAATACCAGGTGACGCCATTATTGATACTTGAATGCTTGTCATACTTCACATCCTGCAGGATGGACGACTTGACGGCGATGTGGAAGTTGTAACTCTTGTAGGGCCCCACAGGCACGAAGCTGGCGCTCATCTCGAAGCAGTGCATCTGGCGTGAAATGGAGCAGTTCATATATGCAATCTTGTGGGTGTCGAAGTTATAACTTGCCGATGCTGTAATCGACCAGTTCTTGGTGGGCCTAATGCTTGCATTGAGGCTCAGGTTCTGGGTCCACTTGCCATTATACTCGAGCTTCTTGTAGTTGAAACTGCCGTAGCCATAGGCCAACGAATAGTTGACGGTGAGGCTCCATGGGCAATCCCACTTGGCATAACCGTCGATAAGTTCCAGGTCGGTGGTCGGTCCACCACCTTGTTCTTCAGATTCCTGGTCTCCAGACTGTTCACGCTGCAGGCTGCCCTCGGGCGCTTTCTTGTCTTGCTGCTTGACATCCTTGTCCTTCTTGCGACGGAATGTGTCGTTGTTGAAGGTATAGGAGAATGAGGTGCCCGTGCTGGACAGACGACCCCAGCCGCCACCGTTGAACAGGCGCAACTTGTTGATGCGTACCGGTGCTCCTGACTCGTTAAGGCCATATTTGTACACATCCCAAGTGGCACTCAGGTTAAGGTTGAAGCCTTTGACAAGTCGCAGCATGATGCTGGTGTTGAGGTTGCTCCACTTCAACGAGTCGGCCGCAAGGTTGCACGACTGGCTCAATGTGAAGTTCTCGATGAGGGAAATCTTCTTGAAGCCCGTGCTATCGTTCTCGCTCTTGACCTTGGCCTCCAGGTTGTTGGCGATGCTGAACGAGAGAGTCCCTGACTTTTGGTTAGGAGCTGTGCCGTATACTCCATGCTGGAAATAACTGTAGCGCCCGTTGTGATGAATGCCCTTGTTATCCACATAGTCCAGGTTGCCGTAGTAGCCCCAGAACGGGTCGCTGAAGTCGGGAGCGGCCGAGAACGATACCGTGGGCGTCATCACATGACGCACCATCTGCAGTTTGTCGCTCAATTTGCCCAGAAACTTCATCGGCTTGAAGAATCCGTAAATCTTGGTACTCAACGACACGCCAAAATTGAAGTCAAAGATGTTGTAGAAGCCATAGGTGGTATCTCTGACCACGGCACTGGCATTGGGATCCCACTGCTGCCGTATTTTACTGGAGTACATACGGTCGTTGACCGTCATATTTGGCGTGATATTGAAATACTTCAACACATTGAAAGTCGCCTGAATGGGCACGGTATGGCTCATGCCGTTGCGCCAGTCCTTGACCAGGTTCTTATGGATGAATTCATCCTGCTTGGCAGTCAACGAATTCTGGAAACGGCCTGAATAACTGATTTTGATTTTCTCATACCAGCGTTCATCACCCACAGCATGTTTGCGCTTGAAGGGTGCCGTCTGGCTCATGTTGATGGTAAAGTTGGGGAACGAGACGGTGAGCGTCGAGTCGGCGGTGCGCTGCGATACACTGGCTGTGGTCGAGATTGTCCACTTGCTATTGGGCACCTTGTAGGTCAGATTGACAGAGCTGCTCTTGGTGTTCTCGGTGAATGCACTGGTATAATAGGTGTTGAGGCTGTTGCGGGTGTAACCGGTAGTGGCAAAGTTCACACTAGCCGAGAAGGTCAGATAGGGGTTGGCCTTCTGGCTCTGGCTATGGCTCCATATCACCTGGAAGTTGTGCATCTTGTTGTAATCGGGATCGCCCTTTTCTCCCATCACCGTCGTGAGGTAGTTAACACTGAAGGAGCCCGAAAACCGGTAACGCCACGAATAGGACGACTGTGCCGAGAGTCCCCAGGAGCCACGGGTGTAAATCTCTCCCGTGAGGGCCAAGTCGGCATGTTCGTTGAGCGCCAGATAGTAGCCACCGTTGCGCAGGTAGAAACCACGGTTGTAATCCTCACCAAAGGTGGGCACCAGGATTCCGCTCTGGTATTTCTCGCTGAAGGGGAAATAGCCGAAGGGTACGGCGATGGGCAGCGGCAGGTCCTCCAGCACCATAAATGCGGGGCCGGTGACCACATTCTTCTTGGGCTTCACCTTGGCCTTGGTGAGTTGGAAATAGAAGTGGGGATGATCATGGTCATCACAGGTGGTATAGCGTCCGTCCTTGATGTAATAGTAATCATCTTCGGTTTTCTTGGTGACGCCGCCGGTGAGGTAGCCTTCGCCCTGCTCGGTGACAATGTCGGTGATGTAACCGCGCTTGGTCTTGAAGTTGTACTTCATCACCCGCGATTCATATTCGCCGCTATTGTCCTTGAATACCGGGTTGCCGGTGAGCTCGCCCACACTGTCGGGGATGCCGATGGCCTGCACCTGGCTGCTGTCCATGTCCATGCTGATCTGGGCGGCACTCATGTCGATGTCGCCATAGATGATCTTGCCGTTGCCGTACATCACGGCATGGTTGCGGCCATAGAGGATGATGCTGTCCTTGGCATTGAACTCGACTACATGGTCCAGGTCAACGCGCTCGAGCACAAATCGGCTGGTATCGCCCGCAGTGCCCGTCTTGGCGGGAACAATGGTGTCGCTTTGAGCCTTGACAACAGAGTCCACCGCTTGGGTCAAATCGACAGTGTTGCCTGTCACCACCTGACCATGTGACAAGAAGGGCAACAGTGCCACCACTGCCATCATTACAAGTATAATATGTAGACTTCTCGCCTTCAATTAAAGTCTCTTGAGCGTTATAACCTGCAAAGATAGTGCAAAAGCACAGCACAGCAAGCAAGTTTTTGTTTTATTATCTTTTTTTAGCAGGACATGGACAACAACTGACAACTTTTGCTTAACTTTGCAGGTTGGTACAACTAATTACTATAATATCATGTATAATGTCAAGTCAAATCATGCCGATGAGTTTATCGACGACAGCGAGATTCTGGAAACTCTTGCCTATGCCGAAAAAAACAAGAGTAACCGTGCTCTGATAGAAGAAATCATTGATAAGGCCGCCCTGTGCAAGGGCTTGACCCACCGCGAAGCCGCAGTACTGCTCGACTGCGACCAGCCCGACCTTATCGAGCGTTACGAGCAACTGGCACGCGAGGTGAAAAAGCGTTTCTACGGCAACCGCATCGTGATGTTCGCCCCCCTGTACCTGTCCAACTACTGCATCAACGGGTGTGTCTACTGCCCCTATCATGCCATTAACAAGACCATTCCGCGCAAGAAACTCAGCCAGGACGAAATCCGTGCCGAGGTCGAGGCGTTGGTCAAGATGGGCCACAAGCGCATCGCACTGGAGGCCGGTGAACATCCCGTGTTGAACCCGCTGGAGTATATCCTCGAGTCAATCCACACCATCTATAACACCAAGGTGGGCAATGGCGAAATCCGCCGCCTAAATGTGAATATCGCCGCTACCGAGGTCGAAGCCTATGAGAAATTGAAGGCTGCCGGCATCGGCACTTATATCCTGTTCCAGGAGACCTATAACCGCAAGAACTACGAGGCGCTTCATCCCACGGGTCCCAAGAGCAACTACTGCTACCACACCGAGGCCATGGACCGAGCGCAACTGGGCGGCTGTGACGATGTGGGTATCGGTGTTCTCTACGGTTTGACCACCTACCGTTACGACCTCGTGGGCCTGCTTATGCATGCCGAGCACCTCGAGGCCCGCTTCGGCGTGGGTCCGCACACCATCAGTGTGCCGCGCATCTGCCCCGCCGAGGACATCAGCCTCGCTGAGTTCCCCGATGTGCTGCCCGCCGACATCTTCTGCCGCATCATCGCCGTTATCCGCCTGGCTGTGCCCTACACCGGCATGATCATCTCGACCCGCGAGAGCCAGAGCGTGCGCGCCAAGGTGCTTGACCTGGGCGTTTCACAGATCAGCGGCGGCAGCCGTACCAGCGTGGGCGGTTACACGACCGTCGAGCGCCACGACGAGACGGCACAGTTTGATGTGAGCGACACGCGCACCCTCGATGAGGTCATCAACTGGCTGCTGTCTATCGGCTACCTGCCCAGTTTCTGCACTGCATGCTACCGCTCGGGACGCACGGGCGACCGCTTCATGGAACTGTGCAAGGCCGGTAAAATCGGTGACATCTGCACACCCAACGCGCTGATGACGCTTAAGGAGTACCTCATGGACTTTGCCAGCGAGGACACCGTTGCCAAGGGCAACGCCCTCATCGAGCGGGAGTTGGCCAAGATCAAGAACGACCGCGTGCGTGAAATCGCCGCCCAGCACATCAACGAAATCGCCGGTGGCCAGCGCGACTTCTACTTCTAAGCTATCAATCCAACAACAGGAACAACAATAAACAACTTGAACTACCCTTTTGTTGTTATTGTTGTTCCTTGTTGTAACAGTTATTTTATAATAGGTAGATATGGGATTTAACAGGACACCGCAAAGCGAGCGGTTACACATCGCATTGTTCGGAAGGCGCAATGCGGGCAAGTCATCGCTCATCAATGCGCTCACGGGGCAGCACATCGCTCTAGTGAGCGATGTGCCGGGCACCACGACCGACCCCGTCATCAAGTCGATTGAGATTCTGCCATTGGGTCCTTGCGTACTGATCGATACGGCTGGATTTGACGATAGCGGCAAGGTAGGAGACCTGCGCACCGAGCGAACCCGGGAAGTCATTAAACAGGCTGATATCGCTTTGCTGGTGACCGATGGCCAATCGCTTGACGAAGAGACAGCCTGGGCTGCAATGCTCAAACAGGCTGATGTGCCCTATTTGGCAGTGCTCAACAAAATTGACCTGATGCCCGAAGTGCCCACTACCCTACTCGCTGATATGGCCATGCGACTCGGGTGCGATGTCATCCCTGTGAGCGCTCTGCAAGGAACTGGACTGGACCTGTTGCGGCAGACCATGGCGCGACTGGTCCCCGACAGCGAGAAACAATCTCTCACGGGCAACCTGGCCAAGGCTGGCGACACAGTGCTGTTGGTCATGCCACAGGACCCTCAGGCCCCCAAGGGGCGCCTCATCCTGCCGCAGGTTCAGACCCTGCGCGACCTGATGGACAAGCGTTGCACCGCCATCTGTTGCACGACCGAGGACATCGACCGCACGCTGGCAGCACTTAAAGAGCCGCCGCGCCTCATCATCACCGACTCCCAGGTGTTTGACATCGTGGAGAAGAAAAAGCCCGAGAGCAGCCTGCTCACATCCTTCTCGGTACTCATGGCTGCCCACAAGGGTGACATTCGCTTCTTTGCCAGGAGTGCCATGGCTATCGACCGCTTGACCGAGCAATCGCGTGTGCTCATCGCCGAAGCCTGCACCCACGCCCCGCTTGCCGAGGACATCGGCCGAGTGAAGATTCCGCGCATCTTGCGCCAGCGAGTGGGTCAAGGCTTGCAGGTAGACATCGTTGCAGGTAAGGATTTCCCCGAGGATGTCACAGCCTATGACCTCGTGATTCACTGTGGCGGCTGTATGTTCAACAGCAAGTTCATGTTGTCACGCGTGATGCAATGCCGCCGCCAGGGAACGCCGATGACCAACTACGGCATCGCCATCGCCCACCTCAAGGGCATCCTCGGCAAGGTGTCGATTCCTGAATAAAATTAACAATAAGAAATTCTGCTTGTTGGGCAATCAGGTTCTACTTGATTGCCCAATTTTTACAGGATGGTCTTGTCACGATACTTGGTGTGCAGCAGGTCGTGTGCCTTGCCCTTTAAGGGCTCTCCCAGGAATTCCTGATACAGGCGCTGGATGACCGGGTTGTCGTGGCTCTTGCGGTGGCGCTTACCGATATCCTCGCTGTAGATGGCGCGTTGACGCGCTTTGATGACCTCGATGTCCCCGTGGTGATAAGGCTGTCCAGTACCGCCAATGCAGCCGCCGGGACATGCCATCACTTCGATGACATGATAGTCCATATCACCAGCCCTCAAGCGGTCCATCACGATGCGGGCATTGGGCAACGTATTCACGACACACACTTTCAACTCAAAGCCGTTGAGGTCGATGACCGCTTCACGGATACCTTCCAGGCCACGCACCTCGTCAAACTCCAGTTGCGGCAGTTCGGCCCCAGTAAACTCTTCATAGACAGATCTCAGTGCAGCCTCCATCACACCACCCGTTGTGCCGAAGATGGCACCTGCACCCGAAGAGTCGCCCAATGGTGAATCGAACTCGGTGTCGCGCAGGCGGTCAAAATTGATGTTCATGCGGCGGATAAGTTCTGCCAGTTCTATTGTAGTGATGGAGTAATCCACATCAGGGTTGCCGTCGGTGAAGAACTCGTCGCGGGCACACTCATATTTCTTGGAAATGCACGGCATCACCGACACGACCACCAGTTTGTCTCGGGGAATACCCATGCGCTGGGCCCAATAGGTCTTGAGCACAGCACCGAGCATCTGGGCTGGAGATTTGCAGGTCGATGGATACTCGCGCAGGTCGGAATATTCGTTCTCAAAGAAATTGACCCATGCCGGGCAGCACGAAGTAGTTATCGGGATTTTCACAGTGCGGTCGCCGGCAATGAAGCGCCGCAGGCGGTCCACAATCTCGGCACTCTCTTCCATGATTGTGATATCGGCTCCAAAGTCGGTGTCAAACACATAGTCAACACCCACCTTGCGCAAGGCAGTGACCATCTTACCCGTGACAATGGTGCCGGGAGGCATGCCGAACTCCTCTCCAAGCGCATACCGCACTGCCGGAGCAGTCTGGGCAACGACAATCTTATCGGGGTCAGCAACATCGACCAGCAGGTCCTCCACATAATTGCGCTCGTTCAGGGCTCCCACAGGGCCATGAATGGCATCGAAGCGGCACTTGGTCATACAGTTGCCGCAGCAGGTGCACTTGTATGGGTTGATACTATGGGGCTGGCGCAGGTCGCCCACAATGGCACTGCTGGAACAGTTACGCTTACAAGCACTACAGCCCTTACACTTCTCAGGGTCAATCTTGTAGGAAAGTACCGAGAAGAATTTCTTGCCGCCGATCTCATAGATGTAATCGTCGAGCATGGCATCCAGCGACACATGACATGGCGAGTTCCAGTGCTTTACATCGTCCAGCAACTGGTGGGTAGTGCTCTCGATATAGAGCAGCCTGTCAACCTGTTTACCATCGATAATATGGGATTGAACGATTTCCTCGACATCCTCAGGCTTGACCTGGACATAGGTGGTGTTGTCGGGCATAATCCTGACTATCGGCCCCTTGGCACAAAAGCCAAAACACCCGGTGGCGACCACATCGACTTGGCTGCCCAGACCATGATCGGCAATCGCATGGATAAGCTTGTCAATGATCTGGAGACTTCCGGAGGCGTAACAAGATGTCCCGCTGCAGCACAGGACTTGGATATGGTCATTGGCGAGCAAGCCGCAAACCTGCTTGCCGTCAGGGGTTGGTAACATCGCCCCTGACTGTCGACCAGTACCTTGAGTATTGTTGTCGTTGTGTTCCTTATCCATTGGATGCCCTAAGTGAAATCAGATGATTTTCAATAGCATAGCAGTGCGCACTATCAAATCCAGTTGCAAAGGTACAGTTTTTTAGTAAATATTTCTATACCTGTAATACATAAAAAACAAAAAAAATGCAGGATGTCACCATCTAGTGGATGACACCCTGCTCTTTACATTTTGTGATGTATAGTCTATCTGCTATTAGTCTGCAGCTGCAACATCATCAAGAATCTTACGCATGTCCTTGACCTCAAGACGGCCATACACATGCTCACCAATCATGACAACGGGAGCAAGACCGCAGGCACCCACGCAACGCAGGCAGTCGAGCGAGAACTTGCCATCGGGGGTCGTCTCACCCACCTCGATACCCAAGATGCGCTTGATTTCCTCAAGCAGACGCTCGGAGCCGCGCACATAGCAAGCGGTACCCAGGCAAACCGAAATCGGGTGTTTACCCTTAGGAGTCATGGTGAAGAACGAGTAGAATGTTACAACGCCATAAACCTTGGAAGCGGGCACGCCAAGCTTGCGGGCAATGATGCGCTGCATCTCCTCGGGGAGATAGCCATGCAGTGCCTGGCACTCGTGCAGGACATTGATCAATTCACCAGGCTTATTGCCGTGCTTATCACAGATTTCCTCAACCTGTTGAACTACATTACACGCCAATTTGATTTCTTCTTTCTTCTTCATATCGTTATTGGATGTTTTAGTCGATTAATGAATGGACTTATCGAAATAATGCGTGTGAAGCAGGTGATGTGATTTCTCACCACACGGTTCACCCAGGAATTCCTTGTAGAGCTTCTGGATGTCGGGGTTCTCGTGGCTCTTGCGCAATGCCTTGCCCTCATCCTCGCGGTAAACGGCAGCTGCACGGGCCTTGAGAATCTCGA
>Ga0256407_10000877_pt1 | contig 67762 bp, 54 predicted proteins | sample RumenRJG_04DNA_FD_193489 | JGI IMG/M metagenome (GOLD analysis project Ga0256407, IMG submission 193489) | Bovine rumen microbial communities from Lethbridge, Alberta, Canada - RJG_04 | ecosystem: Host-associated > Mammals > Digestive system > Stomach > Rumen | place: Canada: Alberta... | reverse complement strand
TCGTGATTTTCTAATCTTGTATGCTTCTTGGCCGCTATCACACGGCGCATGAGCTCTACGGCGGGGTTGTCCTTACGGCGATAACGCTGGCGCGAAGACTTTACGACGACCTCGTTTAGGCGATGGCTGTCTTCCTTTAGTTTGATTTCTAAAGATTGGGGGTCTGCCCCCATCTTGATGCTTTGAGACTTGTATCCCATGCACGTTATCGTGAGTATGCTACCCGGATACAACTTGATAGTAAAACTTCCGTCTATATCGCTGGAAGTCTTGATATTCAATCCTTTATAACGGATGTTGGCATGCGGAATGGCATATCCTTCCTCGTCGATGACGTGTCCGGATATCGTCTCCTGAGCATAGGCGCTCGAAAACATCGAGAATACTAGCAGCAATATATATATAACTCTCTTCAATATTAGGTCTGTATTATTGGGTGATAGTAAGTTGTACTATGATAGCACAAAGGTATATATATTAATGTGAAAAACGAAATACTTTTGGGATATTTTAGAAATTTCTTTGTATTTTACGAATCATAACGGCATGATGTGTCGATGAATGGTATGCACATTGTGGATAGTCTGTCCACCAAAAGTAAGGAGATGATCGGAATCTCTATTCTAATCATCTCCTCGTAGAGAGTTTTCTTCATTTTAATCAATTAACCTAATAAATTTACTTAACATCTATTCACTATATCATTTTATCAGTAAGTTATAATACTCGTTTTTGTTTTCTTTACATGCACGCGATGGTTAAACCTGCCATCACGATACTTACCATCGACATCAACTTGATCAAGATGTTCAGACTCGGCCCTGATGTGTCTTTGAATGGGTCGCCGACAGTATCGCCGACGATCGTGGCCTTGTGGGCAAAAGAGCCTTTACCTCCGAAATACCCTTCCTCGACCATCTTCTTGGCATTGTCCCAAGCCCCTCCGGCATTGGCCATGAATATCGCTAACGTGAAACCGGATGACAAACCGCCTACCAGTAGACCGAGTACACCGGCAACGCCGAGCACACAACCTACGACAACGGGGATGATGATGGCCAAAAAGGCGGGAAGAATCATCTCGTGCTGGGCTGCTTTGGTGGAGATCTCCACACAACGGCTATAGTCGGGGGTGGCCTTTCCTTCAAGGATTCCCACAATGGTCTTGAACTGTCGGCGTACTTCTACCACCATCTTACCGGCAGCACGCCCAACGGCTTCCATCGTAAGTCCGCAAAACAGGAAGGCTGCCATGGCACCGATGAAGGCTCCCACGAGAACACGTGGATTCATCAAAGTAACTTGGAAGAAGTTCATGAAATCGGGCATCGTCGCTTGCGTTGGCTCGAATACTTTCCCGGTTGCATCTACGAATTGTTCACCATCGGCTACAGCTCGTGCCATGGCGATCTTGATTTCTTCTACATAACTGGCCAACAGAGCCAATGCGGTAAGAGCGGCTGAGCCGATAGCAAATCCCTTGCCTGTGGCGGCGGTCGTGTTGCCAAGTGCATCCAGGGTATCGGTACGATGGCGCACGTCTTCGCCCAAATTGCTCATCTCGGCATTACCTCCGGCATTATCGGCTATCGGGCCATAGGCGTCTGTGGCGAGCGTGATACCCAACGTGGAGAGCATTCCTACGGCGGCGATGCCAATGCCGTAGAGTCCGCGAGAGATACTTTCGGCACTTAGCGACATATCGAAACCGTTGCCACAAAGATAGCTCAATATGATGGCGACACCAATCGTGAGCACGGGTATACAGGTAGACATCATTCCCGTACCAATGCCTTTGATAATTACGGTCGCTGAACCCGTAAGTCCTGCTTCAGCAATCTTCTGTGTCGGCCTGTAACTCAACGAGGTATAATACTCGGTAGACTGTCCGATGATCACTCCGGCGATAAGTCCGCTGATGACGGAGAACGACAAGCCCAGCCAATTGTCGATGCCCAACAAATAGAGGATGGCGAAGGTTGACAGGGCTATCAATATGGCGCTGGTGTTGGTCCCCCAGGCCAGGGAGCGCAACAGATCGGTCATCGATGAACCTTCGTGCGTTCTCACCAAGAAGATACCTAATATCGAGAGGAAGATGCCTACGGCGGCGATGATCATCGGGGCGATGACGGCTTTGATCTGTAAGTCGCTATTCATGGCAAAGGCCGTTGCGCCCAATGCTGCCGTGGAAAGTATCGAACCGCAATAACTTTCGTACAGGTCGGCGCCCATACCGGCTACATCTCCCACGTTATCGCCTACATTATCGGCTATCGTTGCTGGGTTGCGTGGATCGTCTTCAGGAATATCCGCCTCTACCTTACCTACGATATCGGCGCCGACATCGGCGGCTTTGGTATAGATGCCACCGCCTACACGGGCAAAGAGTGCTTGGGTAGAGGCTCCCATACCAAAGGTTAGCATCGTTGTCGTGATGGTGACAAGAGCCATCTCTGTGCCTTCGTATACCCAGTTGAGTATAATAAACCACAGGGCAATGTCGAGAAGTCCGAACCCAACGACAACAAGTCCCATCACGGCTCCTGAGCGAAAGGCAACATTGAGCCCACGATCAAGTCCCTTACGACAAGCGTTTGCTGTGCGACCAGAGGCATAGGTGGCGGTCTTCATACCGAAGAATCCTGCCAAACCTGAGAAGAAACCACCCGTAAGGAAGGCAAACGGCACCCAAGGGTTTTGTACCTTCATCACATAGGCCATAAAAGCAAAGATAACAGCCAGTGCCACAAAGACATAGAGCACCACTTTATACTGTTGCTTGAGATATGCCATTGCGCCTTCACGCACATATCGAGCAATCTCTATCATGCGGGGAGTTCCTTCTTCGGTCTTCATCATGTTACGGAAAAATATCCATGCAATCATAAGAGCCGTTATCGAAGCCACTGGCACAAGCCAGAATACGATAGGAATATTAGTCATAAGGTACTAGTTATTAAGATGTTTAACTTTTCAGGGTGCAAGATAATAAAAAAAACAATAGGTTGTTCTTCTTTCTTACGTTTTTTATCTAAAAAAATGTTTATCTGTCGTTTGTAAGTCTTTGTGTCATAGGTGTTACCATGATTTCGGTTCAATGAATAATACTTATACATTCTTATATTTATATATAAATGTATTTGTACTATATATTACTAATAATATAATTTGTTAATAATATAACACTTAAACCAATCATTTAACCATTAAATAAAAACTTATATGAACAGTCTTTTCACCGAAATATTTTCGTATCTTTGCCCGTATTAATTTTTATGTAGAAAGAAATTCAAGGATAAATATGAAAAAGGTCTTTTCTTTTTAGCGATATTCTATCGTAAAACCTCTCGCGAGCGCGTATATAAAATAAGGTGGGAATCGTTTTATATCAAAAAACGATAAATAAAAAGCGATTTTTCCGAAAAAAGAACACAAAATATTTGGTGGTATCAAACAAAATTACTACCTTTGCACTCGCTTTCCAAGAGAAAGGGCGTTTAGCTCAGTTGGTTTAGAGCATCTGCCTTACAAGCAGAGGGTCGGCGGTTCGAATCCGTCAACGCCCACATATCAAGTCTGATTTAGAGCTTCCAACTATACTATTTTGGATTTGATACGGGTAGTTTCCAGAGTGGCCAAATGGGGCAGACTGTAAATCTGCTGCTTCTAGCTTCGGTGGTTCGAATCCATCACTACCCACAACATACATTATTCATAGAATTATGCGGCTCAAAGTTCGAGTCGCTTTTTTTATGCCATAAAACACTAGTCCTTTATCTTCTTAAAATAAAACCCTGAGGCTTTTTAGCCTCAGGGTCTATTATTTTATCGAATCGTGACAATCTCTAATTTTGATTATCGCTTAATTTCATATATATCATTTGATAAACTTCCAATAGTCTAAGCGTACATCTCCACGAACTTCAGAGAAACAGATGTATAAGTCGTGTACTCCCCCAACCTTCTTCACACGAGTAAGAAAGTCGCGATAGTTCTCTGCACTTCCAGTACCGCCGAGGTGGAATCGACCGATCACCTGACCGTCACGCTTGTCGAGACGCAAGGTAACGACGCATCCGTTCTTCTCGTTGGCATCACCCTTCACGGCAGCATTGAGCAAGAACTTCTTAGCGCCCTTACCAAAGTCAACACCACGCAGACGAATATATTTCCCGTCACCAAGATTGTACACATACATATTCCGCTTACCCGTAGACAAAGGCATATCGGCTACTACGCCCGTATTCTTGATGCCCATCTTAGCACTTTTCAGACCATAGCCCCAAGCCATCGTCTCAGCCTCTACCCTACGATACGGGTTGAGCCATCCTAGTTGCTGCAACGGCTTCTGATCGAGCCAATATGGAACCTCCTGAATCGTTCCGTCCGCATTATAATGAATCTCGGCTGCCGACACACTACGACGCTCATGATGTACAAAAGTATCGAGATGCATCAAGTCATAGCTCTGGCCAAATACATAAGAATGGCCCTTATAGTCGACGATACCAGGGTGATTGCCACGGTCACGATGTGTAGGACGCATGATATAACCCATACTCTTCCACGGACCGGTAGGACTGTCGCTCATGGCATATCCCAAAGCCTCCGGACAACAGGTGCTGGCAAATCCCAGATAATAATGTCCCTGACGCTTATAGAACCATGGCCCTTCTTGATAATTCTCGATATGTGGAAGTTTCACGACATCTCCCTTCAAAGAGGTCATATCATCACCGAGTTTAGCATAGAAGGTATATGGATTGCCCCAATAAAGATAGGCCTGACCGTCTTCATCTGTATACACACTCGGGTCGATATCATACCAGTTGCTCTGATCCCAGACGAGTGGTTTCCCTAATGGGTCGCGATAAGGGCCATAAGGAGAATCGCCCACAAGGACGCCGATGCCATGCCCGTGGAGAGGCGCATAAAGATAATACTTGCCATTGCGTTCTACCGTCTGAATAGCCCAAGCACCATTCTCCCTACTGCGCCAGGAGAAGTCTTTGAGCGAAGCCACAGCACCATGTTCCGTCCAGTTTACCATATCGGTGGTGCTCCAGAGCAACCAGTCGTACATAAAGAAACCGGCTGAATTTTTCTCATTCTCATCGGGAATGTCTTCGGGCGATGCATCATGAGAGGTGAAAAGGAAAAGGGTGTCACCCACGACGAGGGGCGAAGGGTCGGCGGTATACTTCGTTTGGAAGAGTGGCATATTCATCAATCGGTCGTCTTCCTTGAGAAAGCGCTGCAAGTTGATAGAGTCGCGGCGCAACTGTGCAGAAATTTCTTCCTGACTCATCTGTGGTATCTGTGCCGAAGCCATGGTAGCCAACGAGACACTAGCCATGAGAAGTATATTTCTCTTTTTCATGTTGTAGGTCATAATAAATTTGTTTAGAATTATTGTATGCAAAGATACAACAATTCTAGGCAAACTACTTATCCTATCGTTACATATCGTTTATTTGATGTAACACTTTACAAGATCTCTGTCATTATGCGACCAAGGCCAACAACGGGAGGGCAACGACCCAACTACCAATCTTAGGCATCGTCCTATTAACTTTCAAGCGACCTGTCTACACCAAGGATTTCAACTTCCGTGACTTCTGTCTACATGCGGCTGAGGAACTTCAGATGGCTTGGGGCTTCATAGAGAAGAAGTCGATTCGGGGTGAGAGGATGATGAACTAATCCCTGAGCAATAGTCTCAAATCTCAAATCTCAGTTAGTTTTTCGAGGGGTATAACTTTGTACTTTCTGCGAAATTATCTGACAGATGTTTTTCTTAATATAATTATTATTATATAATATATTATTATATTATATATTATATATTATAAGAGAAAAATATATACAAATCTGACAAATTGGAAAAATACCACTACCCAAAAAACTAACTGAGATTTGAGACAACTGAGACTCCTAACATAGTTAACAAAACGTAAAACATTGATTATCAACAGATTACATGGATTCTACAAAACAGACATCACAGCTACCTCTTCTCCTATGATGCCAAAATTCGGCAAAAATACCGGATGTACAAGGCTTTTAAGCGCTCAAATCTCGCCTGATATGCGCACAGTTATCGTTCCGATGCTTTTTTCTGCTTTGGGGCTTACATCTCACCCCCCGCCAAGTACGAATTATCGCCTATATCCTGGGGGAGCCGTAAAGAAACGTATAAGAAGGCATCGAAAGGAACGTAACGTATCACAACGCATCATCGCCATTTTCGGATGTCGTATCTTTGCAAACGTCATCCAGAAACAAAGCACCGTCCACCACCCCTTTCCGAAGGAATCTCGAATAACTGACGAATTGTCAGCAGCAAATTGCCATCATGGCAAAATATGGCAGAATTAAGACCATGGCACATAAGTTGCATTTCAGGTTAGTGAAAGCTGAAGCAATAAGCTGAAGGATTCAACAAGTATCCAACAACTCAAACCGAGGCCGCAACAAAATTTGATATGGATTAAAAACAAAATTAGGAGGTATTGATTATGTTGTTAGCTCGTAGAAACAATGAACAAAATTGGTTGAACAATTGGTTTGATGATAGCTTTTTCGACACAGACCTGATGCCACGTGTAAACGCTACAGCACCTGCTGTCAATGTCAAGGAGAATGATAAGGCTTACGTGATGGACATCGCCGCTCCGGGACTTAAGAAGGAGTTTGTACGCATGAATGTGGATCAAGATGGTAATTTGAATGTGGCCATCGAGAACAAGATGGAACATAAACAGGAGAACAAAAAAGAACATTATCTGCGTCGTGAGTTCTCTTACTCTAACTATGAACAGACGTATGTCCTTCCGGACGACGTGGATAAAGATAAGATTTCTGCTAAGGTCAACGATGGCATCCTTGAAATCAATATGCCGAAGTTGGCCCCACAGGAGATAAACAAGACTCTAAAGAAAATCAATATAGAGTAGTTTTGCAACTTTGTTTTCTCTTCATAAAGGCCGCAGAAAACTCTTCCGCGGCCTTTTCTTTTTGGCACGAAGTTTGCCACTCTACCCCTTGGTGACAATAGACATAAATAATAAAATATAAACATAGATATGAAAATCAACGAAATTCCTGTACTCTTGCTTACCGGCTATCTGGGAAGTGGTAAGACTACGCTCTTGAATCGTATTCTCGGTAATAAACGCGGTATCAAGTTTGCCGTCATCGTCAACGATATTGGTGAGGTGAATATCGACGAGGCGCTTATCGCTAAGGATGGTATCGTCGGACAACAGGACGATAGCCTGGTTCCGCTCTCCAACGGCTGTATCTGCTGTACCTTGAAGATGGACCTCGTGAAGCAATTGAGCGACATCGCCGAGACTGGCAATTTCGATTATATCGTCATCGAGGCTAGTGGTATCTGTGAGCCTGCCCCTATCGCTCAGACGATCAGTATATACCCTAAGATGTATCCTGACTATGCGCGCAAGGCGGTGGCTAAACTCGATGCTATCGTTACCGTGGTGGACGCTCTGCGCATCCGTGATGAGTTTGCTAATGGTAATGATTTGCTAGGCAACGACTTCGGTGAGGATGACTTGGAGAGCCTCGTTATCCAACAGGTGGAATTCTGTAATAAGATTCTCCTCAACAAGGCTTCTGAGGTATCGAAAGAGGAACTGGCTGAGGTAACGAAGATCTTGAAGACGATTCAACCTCAAGCTGAGATCATCCCTTGTGACTATGGCGATGTTGACTTTGATAAAATTCTGAATACGCATCTCTTCGACTTCGAGAAGGTGGCTACTTCGGCACGATGGATTGCTGCCATGGAGGACGATGACGATGATTTGGAAAACGAGGAAAGTGGTGAGGCTCTAGAATATGGTATCGGTACTTTCGTGTATCGTAGTAGACGGCCTTTCGACTTGTCGCTCTTCGATGAATTTATCGCTCGCAAATGGCCTAAGACGGTGATCAGATGCAAGGGTATCTGCTATTTCCGTGATGAAAAGGATACTTGCTATGTCTTTGAGCAGGCTGGTAAACAGGTGGGACTGAAAAACGCAGGACAATGGTATGCTACGATGCCTGCCGACCAACTGAAGGATTTCATGGCCAAGAACCCTGGTTTGCAACGTGACTGGGATGAGAAGTATGGTGACCGTATGCAGAAACTGGTCTTCATCGGTCAGAATATGGACGAGGCCGCTATCACGGCTGAACTCGATAAATGTTTGATGGATTAAGGGATAAACTATGAAATATCTCGTCATCTCTGACATTCATGGATCGCTCCCAGCACTCGATAAGGCACTTGAATTTTATCGTGAACAGAAATGCGATATGTTACTGATTCTCGGTGATATATTGAACTATGGCCCACGAAACGGATTACCAGAGGGCCTTGACCCTAAGGGAATTGCGGAGCGATTGAACGCCATGGCTGACAACATCGTGGCCATCAGGGGTAATTGTGACTCTGAGGTAGACCAGATGTTGCTCTCCTTCCCAATCATGCAGGATTATGCCTTGCTCGTGGATGAGGGCAAGAAGTTGCTCCTCACCCATGGTCATCTGTATAATAAGTCGAACCTTCCTCCTGGCAGGTTTGATTATGTATTACAGGGGCATACGCACCTCTATGAACTCAGTAAACTGGAGAATGGTACTGTGGTATGCAACACGGGGAGTGTCACATTCCCAAAAGGCGGCAGAGTTCCGTCTATGGCAATATACGAAAAAGGTAAGATAACACTCTATTCGCTCGACGGCAAAGTATTACAGACAGAGTAATTCTTGATATAACGTATTGATATATGGTCGTGACCAGTCTTTCTCATGATGGCGGTCATGACCATATTTTATAATATCAATATCGATCTTGACGATGCTTTGGCGATGTTCTTCCTTCGTACTATGCAAACTCACCTCTATGTCGTCGAGAAAATGGGCAATGGTATCAAGAGGCAACGGGGTGTTCACCATAGCTAGACAATTGAGAAATTTATCGCTCTCCACACCTATCGGATCGGTCCACATCATACGACTGAAAACCATCTTGCCATGAAAATATCCTTGCAGCAAGTCGATGGCTTTTCGCATATTCTGCTCCTGGTGGATGTTGGAGCCTAAAGCTATTATCAATTGTCTGTTTTCTATCATCTGAATTGGAATTCGTGCAAAGTTACTAAAAATATTGAATTATTTGGCGCTATATGGCTTATTTTTCTTAAATTTGCGCATAAATTAGTACTTTAAGGATGAAGAAAATTTTATTGCTTGGTCTATCGCTTTTCATGATGCTCCACGTGGCAGCTCAGATACGACCAAATCAGGCTTACTATAATTATATCAATCAATACAAGGATTTGGCTATCGAGGAGATGATGCGCTATCGTATTCCTGCCAGTATCACGTTGGCTCAAGGCTTGCTCGAAAGTCGCGCTGGATTGAGCGACTTGGTTCGACAGGGCAATAATCATTTCGGTATCAAATGCCATAATTGGACCGGCCCGACGCAATATCATGATGATGATGAAGCGGGCGAATGTTTTCGTGTGTATGCGGACGCTAAGGAGAGTTATGAGGATCATAGCAAGTTCTTGGCTCGTCAACCGCGGTATAGCAGTCTGTTCAATCTCAGTATCTATGATTACAAGGGATGGGCGTATACGTTGAAATCATGCGGATATGCCACGAGCCCTACTTATGCCAGTAAGTTGATTCAGATCATCGAGCTCTATCATCTTGATCGCTACGACCGTGCTACGGGTTATGACCGTTTCATGGCGCAACACAGTGGCGCTGATATGCTGGGAAACAAGAAACTTCTCCATCCAATCAAGATTTTCAATAAGAACTATTATCTGTATGCTCGTGAGGGGGATACCTTCAAGAGTATTGGCGAAGAGGTGGGCATCAGCTGGCGCAAACTCGCCAAATATAATGAGCGCAATAAGAAGGATGTGCTCCATAAGGGTGATATCATATATCTAAAGAAAAAACGCAACAAGGCACCTAAGGAGTATAAGAATTACGTGCATGTCGTCAAGGATGGCGAAAGTATGTATCTTATCGCTCAGAAGTATGGCATTCGCCTAAAGAGCCTCTATAAGTTAAATCTTCTTTCTCCTGATTATCAGATATATACAGGAGCTCGCCTGAGGGTAAGATAAAACCTTGGGATGAACTAAAACTTAAAAATACGCTAAAATATGAAGATGTTTTGCAGATCTATCTGTTTGTGGATGTGCCTGTTCCTTGTGATGGGGGCAAAGGCACAAAAGTTTGAGGATTATTTCGTAGACCGTACCTTGCGTATCGACTACAATTTCAGTGGTAATGTCAAGGAACAGCATATTTCCGTGGATGAGCTCGCTACTTCTCCGCATTGGTATGGTAAACGACAGCATTTGGCTGAGTTGCCTGTGGAGGGTAATGGTCAAATCACAGTTCGTGACCATCGTTCACAACGGATCATCTATCGTTATTGTTTCTCTACGCTTTTCCAGGAGTGGCTCACAAACGATGAAGCAAAACGTGTCTCACGTAGTTTCGAGAATGTTTTCCTCATCCCGATGCCTAAGGATACGGTGGATGTAACTATCGACTTGAGAAATAACCGACGGGTCATCACGTCAACTCTTACACATCAGGTGGTTCCTACGGATATTTTGATTCGACATATCGGAGAAAAGAACCTTACCCCTTATGATATTGTGCAACGCCCTGCGGACAGTACGAAATGTATCCGTATCGCCTTCGTCGCCGAGGGGTATACCAAACAGGAGATGGATGTTTTTCGTCAGGATGTAAATCGGGCTATGGGAGCGTTGTTCGCTCATGAACCATTCAAGAGTCTGCGCAACAGATTCGAGGTCGTTGCGGTATGTGCGCCTTCTGAGGAAAGTGGCACGAGTGAACCTTCTAAAGGTATCTGGAAGAATACGGTATTACATTCTCACTTCGACACTTTCTATAGCGATAGATATCTAACAACCTTGAATATCAAGGATTTACACAATGTTTTAGCGGGCATCCCTTATGAACATATCATCATCCTTGTGAATACTTCTACCTATGGCGGTGGCGGCATCCTCAACAGTTATAATCTGTCGGCTGCGCATCATCCTTATTCGTTACCGGTCATTGTACATGAGTTTGGTCATAGTTTTGCAGGATTGGCTGACGAATATGCTTACGAGAATGAACCGATTCCGATGTATCCACACGATGTGGAACCTTGGGAAAAGAATATTACCACAAAGGTCGACTTTCACGACAAATGGGAGAACTTGATTCATAAGGTGGATGGCATTGGCTTCTACGAGGGTGCTGGATATAGTCTGAATGGGGTATATCGTGGCTTTAAGGATTGTCGTATGCGAACCAATTCCTTCCCTACTTTCTGCCCTGTTTGTGAACAGGCCATCCGAAGATATATCGATTTCTTTACTAAATAATTCTCCGGGCTTCGTCATGGATATGGGTCATGGAATGAAGAAATGGATGGTATCGTGTCTGCTGTTGACTTTGTCTATCATGTCACAGGCACAAAATAATGAGATCATGTGTAATCGCATACGGTCGCTTCAGGTGATGGCGGGAGATAATTGGCAAGATCCTCCCGTTATCTCGATCGAAGAGGCTAGGCGGTTGGGAAACGGTAGGACGATACGCATATCTTTTGATGATATGACCCATGAATATCATCGTTATGTGTATCGCATCATACATTGTGATGCAGATTGGAAAGAGTCGAGTTCGCTCTTCGCTTCAGACTATATCGAGGGGTTTAATGATGCTGTAACCATCGAGGACGATATTACGGAATCAGTAAACACGAATACGCTCTATACGCATTATGGATTTCAGATTCCGAACGAGCGATGTGCTTTGAAGATGAGTGGTAACTATCGGGTGATGGTATTCGACGAAAATGATGAAAATTCTCCGATCTTTTCAGCTTGTTTTATGGTCGTAGACCCGCGGATGGCTACTACCATGTGTATGACGACGAATACGGACGTGGACGTGAACGACCGACATCAACAGGTGGAGATGAACTTGAACTATGGGAATGTGAACGTGACAGATTGGCATTCACAGATCAAAACTGTAGTTTTACAAAATTTGCGCTATGATAACGCAGTGGTAAATGCGGAACCTGCTTATATCACAAGTAAGGGATTAACGTGGAGCCATAACCGAAAACTGATTTTCGACGGCGGAAATGAATATCGTAAGTTTGAGATGCTCGATGAATCGACTGTCGGTCTAGGCATCAGCGAGATGGATTGGAACAAAGAACATTATCATGCTTATCTTTGGCCTGCAGAGATGCGATCAAGTTATGTGTATGAAGAAAGTGGGAATGGGGCCTTCTTGCTTCGTAATCGGGACAACAAGGAGGCTGAATATACGTCGGAATATGTATGGGTACATTTCACTTTACCGAGTGACAGATTGCCCGGGGATGTGTATGTCAATGGACGATGGACGAACGACCGGTTCTTGCCACAATATCGCATGGCGTATGATGAGACGAAGCATCGCTACGAAACTACGATTCCACTAAAACTGGGGTATTATAGTTATCAATATATACAAGTGTTGGGCGATGGACGTACGGCACTTATCCCAACAGAGGGCAACTTCTATCAAACTCGAAATCGATACACGTTCTTGGTCTATTATCGCCCAATTGGAGCCCGTACCGATTATCTTATGGGATATGCCGATCTGAAATAATCTTTCTGATATTTTATTTCTGCTTTTTCATAAATTATCCATATCATTTTATTATCTTTGCAGACAGAAATTAGAAACAACGCATTATGAGTATAGAATATATGTCTCAAGAAGGCTATGATAAACTCGTAGCCGAACTCCATCATATGGAGACTGTGGAATTGGCACAAGTGAAGGATGCTATTGCTGAAGCTCGCGACAAGGGTGACTTGAGCGAAAATTTTGAATATCATGCCGCCAAGCGTGAACAGAGTAAGTTGCTCGGTCGAATCAGTTTTAAGCAGAAGGTTCTTGCTAACGCTCGTGTCATCGACATGTCGCATATCGCTAATGGTACAATCCAGTTACTTTGTCATGTGGGACTTACGAACCTTACTCGTAATATGCAGGTGAACTATATGATCGTTAATCCGCATGAGGCTAATGTGCGTGAAGGAAAGATTTCTATCAAATCACCTATAGCACAAGCATTATTAAATAAAAAGGTGGGCGATGAGGTGGAAGTGAAAGTTCCGGCCGGTCTGCTAAAATTCCGTGTTGACAGTATAGAATACTAAATCTTCCATAATATATAAAAAGGGACATCTAAATCTGATGTGCCCTTGAAAGTTAGACAAAAAACTTTCGGGGCTCAGATCAAAATCTATAGGTGTTCCTCTTTTTTAGTTCATCTCAAAGACGCATTCCATCATTTTCTGATATTTGCACACAAAAAATATGTATATTTTTGGCAAAAGTATGTAACAACTAACAAATTTCAATAATAATAGGATATATTTCTGACAAAATGTTAGAAATTCGCTATTTAAAAAAAAATATTTTTGTTGTTTCAAATTTTATTTATACCTTTGCATCAACAAAAGAAAGAAAATTTTTTTCTCGTACATAATGTTTGGTGGAGTTGCGTCGTGAGACGTGACCCCATATTTTTTATATGCGTATCGAAAGTACAAAAAGTATTAATACTATATCATATTTTAGAAACTTTTATTACCTTTGCAGCAAAGATGAAAGATTTGCAACATAAGAGAACTTTTGCAGCATGGATATTGACTTTGGTATTCGTGCCAATGCTCCTATTATCAGGCTTTCATCATCACGAACGTCGTGTAGAAAATCATATCACTTGTTCGGCTTGTGCACATCATGTGCATCATGACGGACATCTGACGCAGCAGACAGGAAGTATCGACCATTGTTTTCTCTGCCAATTATTATCTACACCTTATATTATATATAGTACAACTTCTGTATGTGTATGTCTCTCTCTCTTGTTGTTATTGACCTACGAAAACAGAAGTTCGCTTGTTGCCGCCTTCCACGGCACAAAATCATGTAGAGCTCCACCTTTTTACTTATCTTAATAACCACAAATGGAGACCGATAGGGATTATTGGCTTCCTACGAGATCAATTTTAAAGTAAAAAGATAAGTAAATCAACAGATAATGAAAAAAATATTTTCAATGCTGATGATGTGGCTTTGTATAGCTGCATGGGCATTGGCTATGGAGCCTATCGCTCCAAAAACAACTTTGTCAGGACATGTTTCTGACGCGAAAGATCATAGTGCGTTAATAGGTGTAAGCGTTTATATCCCCGAATTACAGGAGGGTGTGGTAACAGACATGAACGGTAATTACACGATGACCAATCTACCTAAAAAGACGTTGACTCTACAGGTAAGTTATGTGGGACATCAGACGATTATCAAGAAAATCGACCTGAACGAGATAAAGAATATAGACTTCGAGATGAAGGAATCTAATGCGATGCTCAACGAAGTCATCGTAACGGGACTTACGGGTAAGTCGTTGATGAAGGACTCTCCTACTCCAATCTCTGTAGTCGATATGCAGCAACTTCATGCAACATCTTCTACGAATATTATCGACGCCATTGCCCAACAACCAGGTCTTTCACAGATTACAACAGGTGGTGGCATCTCTAAACCAGTTATTCGCGGATTGGGGTTCAACCGTCTAGTTGTTGTAAACGACGGTATCCGACAGGAAGGTAATCAATGGGGTGCAGAGCATGGCATAGAGATAGACCCACAGAGCATTAGTTCTGCAGAAATCTTGAAAGGCCCAGCTTCTTTGATGTATGGCTCTGATGCTATGGCGGGCGTCATCATCTTCCATGGAAACCCTATCATGGCGCAGAATACCATGCAAGCCAACGTGGAAACGGAATATCAAAGCAATAACGGACTCTTTGGCTATTCTGCTAATTTCGGAGGAAACAAGAATGGCATTGTATGGGATGGTAGATGGAGCAATAAGATTGCCCATGAATACAAGAATAAATATGATGGTTATGTGGCTGGTACACAATATCGCGAACAAGCCGCTAATGCTATGGTCGGCGTAAACAAGAGTTGGGGATATAGCCATGTCATCATGGATTATTATCATCTTACCCCAGGTATCGCCGAGGGCGAACGCAAGGACGACTACACCTATGGCAAATATCTTCCTTGGCAACAGATACATCATTATAAGTTGGTAAGCGACAATTCTCTGTATCTAGGTGACGGCATCTTGAAGATGTTGGTTGGTTATCAACAGAACAGACGACAGGAATTCGAAGAAAGTGAGACTGAACCGGGTCTCGACATGCAATTACATACTTTAAACTATGACGCAAAATACATTTGGCCAGAACGTAATGGCTTGAAGATCGTGAGTGGTATCAATGGTATGTGGCAGAAAAATGATAACCGTGGCGAAGAATTCCTTATTCCTAGTTATGTGCTGTTTGATGCTGGTATCTTTACCACAGCAAGCTATCAGGTAGGAAAATATACGCTGAGTGGCGGTGTTCGAATCGACAACAGACATCTCCACAGTTTTGCTCTTGAGAGCGATGAAGTAAACTTTGATACTTTCAGCAGAAACTTCACCAGTATGTCAGGAAGCGTGGGCATGGTTTACGCGCTCAAAAACAATATGAACATTCGTTTGAACATGGCTCGTGGATTTCGTGCGCCAAACCTTGGAGAGTTAGCTTCGAATGGCGTACACGAAGGCACTCAGCAGTATCTACTTGGCAACCATGACCTGAAACCTGAACATAGTTGGCAGATTGATGCCGGATGGGATTATACCTCTGCCATGGTTTCCGCACAACTCCAGTTGTTTGCCAACTTCATCGATAACTATATCTTCAATACACGAAAAGGAGATGAAGAGCGCGATGATTGTCCAGTATATCAATATATCCAGAGTAATGCCAGATTACTTGGCGGTGAGGCAAGTATCGACTTCCACCCTATCGATCGCTTACATTTCCAGAATAGTTTCTCTTATGTGAATAGTGTTCAACTTCATCAACCAGAAGAATCTAAGTATTTGCCTTGGACTCCGGCACCAAGATGGAATAGTGAACTGAAATACGATATTGTACGTGACGGTAAAGTACTCAACAATACATATGTTGCGGCAGAGTTGGAATGCGACCTCAAACAGAATCATTTCTATGCACTCAACAATACGGAAACGGCCACCCCTTCTTACACACTAGTAAACCTTTCTGCCGGAACAGATCTGAAATTCAATGGCAAACGAAGAATGTCTATCTTCCTTACGGCAAACAACTTGTTTGATAGAGCTTATCAGAGTCATCTGAGCAGACTAAAATATATCGGTGTCAACGAGCAGACAGGCCGTCAGGGACTATGGAACATGGGAAGAAACATTGGTGTGAAGATGTTATTCTATATCGACTAATCGAATATACATGATCTTTTATAGGGGTTCTATTTTAACATAGAATCCCTATTTTTTTGTTGCATCAGAAAAAAAATCGTAACTTTGTGGCAATTCTAACAATCTAAAACCTAAAAATAATGAGTAAACCAACAAAACGCATTTTGTTTTCTGCCGCACTCGTTGCGACCGCAATGATTTCTCATGCGCAGAATATCTATAATAGTGCCCAAGAGGCAGAAAAGGCCATCAAAGTAAGAGTAGACACTTCCAAGGAACCCATCGCTAAGGGAAAATATAAACCTTCGTGGGAATCGTTGAGCGACTACCAATGTCCCGAGTGGTTCAGAGATGCCAAATTTGGTATATGGGCTCATTGGGGGCCACAATGTGCACCAGAATATGGCGACTGGTTTGCACGCGGAATGTACGAGGAAGGCTCAGATCAATACAAGTACAGTAAGATGGCAAGAGGGCCACAGAAGGATTTCGGCTTCAAAGACTGGATTCACGAGTGGAAAGCACAAAACTGGAATCCGGATTTCCTCGTAAAGTTCTATAAAGACTGTGGGGCCAAATACTTCTTTGCCTTAGCCAATCATCATGATAATTTTGATTTGTGGGACAGCAAATATCAAGAATGGAACTCAGTGAACATTGGCCCAAAGAAGAATATCGTTGGCGGATGGGCTTCGGCATGCAAGAAATATCATCTACCATTAGGGTTGAGCATTCATCTGGCACACGCTTGGACATGGTATGAAACAAGCCGTGGCGCAGACAAGAAAGGAACGTTCAAGGGACAATACTATGACGGACGCCTTACCAAGGCTGACGGAAAAGGAAAATGGTGGGAAGGTTACGACCCACAAGATTTATATGAACAGCGCCATCTGCTAAGCAAAGAAAGTGGAGAATGGGACTGGGACCCAAGTAAGGTGACCCTTCCGGATGAAGCTTATTGTAATCGCGTGTACAACCGTACGATGGATTTAATCAATAAGTATAGTCCCGACGTGGTATACTTCGACGATACTGTGTTGCCACTCTACCCTTTCAGCGATTGTGGCTTGGAGATCTTAGCCCACGTGTATAATAAGAGCATTGCAGAACATCATGGCAAAAACGAGGCTGTGGTGACAGGTAAGATATTAAAAGATTTCCACAAAAAAGCCATGGTATGGGACGTAGAGCGCGGAACTCCTGACGACATTCAATCTAACGCATGGCAAACATGTACCTGTATTGGTTCTTGGCATTACGATAAACGAAGATTCTACGATGGGAAATATAAGTCTGCACAGAATGTCATTCAGATTCTCGCTGATGTCGTGAGCAAGAATGGTAATCTTTTGTTAAGCGTACCCGTTAAATCAGACGGAACTATCGACTCGTTGGAATATAATATCGTAAGACAAATCGGCTGTTGGCTTAAAGTAAATGGCGAAGGTATCTATGGCACACGTCCGTGGAAACAGTTTGGCGAAGGACCTGCGACAGACAAAAAGAATCCGATGAAAGATCAGGGCTTCAACGAAGGTAATATCAAGTTTACAGCTCGTGATATCAGATATACACAGAAACCCGGCAATTGCATCTATGCCATCACGATGGATGTTCCAGAGTCGGAAAGTAGCCTTACCCTCAAAGCTATCAAGAAAGCAAAATATGTAGAACTTCTCGGCTATGGAAAGGTTGATTTCAAGAAAACAAAAGATGGGTTGACCATTACCTTCCCGAAATATCTGCCTAATAATATCGCTATGGTATTGAAAATAAAATAATAGATACTATCTTTATGATTATTCCTCCTAAGACACTATGTTTTGGGAGGATTTTTTATAAATATAGGGGAAATTTTAATAGATATTAATGATTCGTCAAAAATTACCCCTCAAAAGTCAAAATTTCACCATATAGACTTTATTATATGATTATATTTGCAACAGATAAAAGTTACAACACTTATTATACTTATAAAACAAACACTTATTACTTATAAAATAAAAAGAGTTAAGTTCACTTATTACTGTCTCTTATCTTCTTGGAGAAGAAGTATCTTTTTAACTCTTTCCATCTGTGAAGATCGAAAATTAATATGTGCATTAAAACATGGTTATTACTTAGAATTACTTTAGTTATTACTTTTTCGCTTTTATTAATTTTAGAGGTTTAGTTACGGACATTATCGGATATGATCAAAAAATGAGGTTTAAATGATGTACTCCCCAAACATTTCGAGAAAAAATGATTTTATAATAAAAATTTTATTACCTTTGTCAATATAAAAGTGATAAACGGTTTGCAAGACATTAAACATTTTATATTTCAAATTTTTATTCCAGTCCTATTCTTGGTAGTAGGACCGGATATCTTTCTGTATATACGGTATATAAATGATTTATCGCCGAATACGCTCTTCCACATCTTGATATGCTGTATATGGTTTATGCCATCCATGATGCTGATGACAGCATGGGTTTGCCTGTTCGCAGACTATCATCATCATATCTCGATGCGACTGGTAAATAGTAGTATTCTCATCTTTGCCATTCCCAAATTCGTTTTCTTTATCCTCCAGTTTCTCAGTTTCTGGGTAGCTTCCGGAACAACCGCTATGGTTCTATCACTATTCATCTTTGGATTAACCCGTGGGTGGAAAATGTTGCAAATCAGGAAATTAACATGCCATTCAACAGATTTACCAGAAGCCTTCGATGGTTATCGAATCGTACAACTCACAGACCTACACCTGGGAACCTTTGGCAACCGTCAAGAGTATATTCAGAGAATCGTGGAGGAAACCAATCGCCTGCATCCCGACCTGATCGTCTTCACGGGCGACCTGATCAACAATAACTCTCAGGAGATGTTGCCATATATGCAGACGCTCTCAAAACTGGAGGCGCGAGATGGAATATATTCTATTCTCGGCAATCACGATTATGGGGAATACGGAAACGACCATTCGTATGAATATCGTAAGAGAACACTTACCCAACTCATCCGCCAACAAGAGCAAATCGGATGGAAGGTTTTGCGAGACGAATCTATCAAACTCTCCCGAAACAATCAGCACATCTATCTGGTCGGTGTAGAGAATATCAGTCTCCCACCATTTCCGCGAAAGGGTAATCTGGACAAAGCCTTACAGGGGATTGCAGAAAAGGAAAGCGGAAAGAACACCTTCATAATCCTTCTTTCACACGACCCAAACCACTGGAAGACGGAAGTTTTAAGGAAAACTTCTATCCAACTGACGTTATCAGGCCATACACATGGCGCACAACTTAGATTCGGAAAGATAACCCCCGCCCGATTTGCTTTCAGATATTGGGGAGGTAAATTTGTAGAAAACAGACAGATGTTATACGTATCGTTGGGACTTGGTGGTGCGTTTCAATTTAGATTAGGGGCTTGGCCAGAACTGGCACAAATCACATTACATAATTCTGACGATGGCCGTTATTCCTGATCTCCACATCCGATAGTTAGTTTGCGAGAATCTATAGGACTGCTTCCCACTTTCCCGTAAGAGATGACAATCTCGGAATTGAAATTCGAATTGTGAATGGAATGATGCATATTTACCTTTCTCTTTACGTCTTCAAATTCTGCTATTGCTGCTTCATAGCTTTCTTTAGCTTCTTCTTTTGAGACGCCGTCGATGTCGTAACCTTCTATCACACGGTCTATTACACCTTGTACATACGCACAATATTGCCCCGCATCGGTTTTGTCGTCACCGAGCGAAATTTTCTTCGATTGCTCCACAACGCAATAGAAACCAGAAATAGGCTTACTGGAGTTGCTATATATATGAACAATCATCAAAGTAGTCAGCACGAATAATGCCAAACTCATCAAGAACCATCTCTTTTTGTGTGATATTTCCATCTTTCTTATAGTTAATTTCGTTTCTAATTTCATCTTTCTATATGTGTTATTGCAAAAATACGCATTATACGATAGAACATAGTGGAAATTTTATTCTATTGAGTGGAAATATTGACATACACGGAAGCTTTCGAATGATAGATAAAAACATCGAATATCAATATTATATATTATGTTGCAAAACTATGCTTTATTTGTCTAAACTAATGCACATTACATAGCTTTTGAGCAATACCATTTTCACCGTGTGCGATTACAATGTTAAAAGTGAAATTTCAACTAAAAATTTTGGCAAAAAAGCTTGCGACTTATTCCAAAATCATTTATATTTGCGAGTAATGAAAGGAACTATTCCCTATAGGATAGTAGGAGATACAAGTTTAGTACTCTAAAAAAGATTTAACCAGACTAAAGTCTCGGTGCTGAAATTAAAATCAGAAGAAAAAGAGGATTATGGCGCGACACACTATTCGCGCCATTTTCATGCCCCTAAAACATTTACACGTATGAGGAAATCTATGAGGTTGTTTACATTTATCGTTTGTTTATTGGCCACGGGAATATTTTTCTCGTGTTCTAATGATGACGATAATGTTGTAACCCATCTTAGCAAATATTATGTTCGTACACAAATAGACTATGGCCCTTTCGTGATAGAGGATCATAGCAATCCTTTCTTTACTTCTATAGAGGGAGGCAACAGAGGAAATTCACTTGTCAACTTCTTTGGCTCTGACGTGAACCATAAGGCTATCGTAGATATCGACGGCTATTACCCTGCATCAGCCCAGGGAATAGAAGATCAGGTGAAGTTAGGCAAGGCTCAGATTTTCATGGGGAACGAACTTCATGATGATAGTAGCATCATGGAATATCTCAACAACAAGAGTCATGGTTTGGTATTGGTCATGAATGTTTTTCCACACGATATAGGGACAGCGACATTGTCTTGTGTTGCCAGCAAGCATAATATAGATAAGGTGCAGCGGATTGATAAGAACTATATCGTCGCCGGCACGTTCTCCGCTACTCTTGTCAACGAGCAGACTGGAGATGCCTTCAAGGTTTCTGGGGATTATAATATTCCTTTGAAACTGAAATATTGATGATCGGAAACAAAAAAAAGCAGTCTATCACTGATAAACTGCTAGTTTAGTTTTCAATTATTCCTATTGAAATACTTAGAAACCAAAACTACCGCCACGAAGCATAGCTTCGCCATAGTTTTCCATCATCATTTTGTAGTTTGCAATAATATTGCTTACTACTTTTCTCATGTTATCCTTAAACCTCTTCATACCTATAATGAAATACTAACAACTATGTAAATACTCTCGATTGTAAGATAATCTTCTCTTTGTGTATGCAAAGGTATAAGTATCGATTGAAAATACAAAAAATAAACACACATATTCCGAAAATAGGTGTGTTTTATTGATAAATATCAAAAAAAGAGAGAAACCGACACGTTGTCGTTCCTCTCTTTTAAGGTCTTATCTGATATATTTTTATTTAAAATATCTCTTGTACAAGCCGATAAATCCAGCAGCATGTCTAGCTTCGTCCTTTGCCATTTCATGAATCGTGTCATGCAATGTGTCGTTACCTTCTTGTTTAGCTTTCTTGGCCATCTCGAATTTTTCTGCACATGCACCGCGTTCAGCCTCAATACGAGCCTCAAGGTTAGACTTGGTATCTTTAAGCACTTCACCGAGGAGCTCTGCATAGCGACTTGCATGGTTGGCCTCTTCATAAGCATAATGCTCAAAAGCGCGTGCCACCTCTGGATAACCTTCACGGTCAGCCTGACGAGCCATGGCCAAATACATACCGACCTCGCTACATTCGCCAGCGAAAGTTTCTTTACAATGCTGTATCAATTCTTCTGATACACCTTCTTTATATGCTGCACCAAGATAGTGAACGGTTGCAAACGACATATCTTCGTCTACTACGTCTTCCAATTCTTTGAACTTGCTTGCTGGAGCTTTACAAATTGGGCACTTTTCAGGAGCCTCAGTACCTTCGTAGATATATCCACAAACGGTACAAACGAATTTCTTCTTCATAATTGCTTTTGTTTTAAATTATAGGTGGTTGTTCCCACCTTAATAATGCCTAATGACCACTTGGGTACATTCTGTATTATTTTATATCATTTTGCCATATATTCTGCTAATTCCATCTTCCTTTTTACTTTTCTTTCTAAAGGATTTACCTTAATAGCAAATATAGGCAAAGTTTCTATAGACTCCAAATAAATTGAGAGAAATATGATGCTTTTTATATTTCATTATACTTTACAACTATACCTTGTCATTGTCTTGAAGAATTAAATTAAAAAACTGATTAACTGATTATTGATTACAAGAAATACTTTTTTTCGTTATATGATGTCAGCGTATTGGAAGATAAAAGCATTTTAATTTTATTGTCATCTGTCATTTTTCGACTCATCTGTACGTCAATATTTGCGTTATCGATGTCATCGAAGAAATGGGAAGATGTGTATTGCTAATATAAAATAAGTTAAAAGAAAATAAATCTGTATAAAGTTACTTATCACAGAGGCATCCCCTTCGGGGAATATGTATATATGATGTGACTATATACTATAATATAATGGGTATGCGCAGGACGACGAACATAGCTCAGAGACCGAATTATGCCAATTTTGCTTTAGATTTTAGGCTTGTTTTCACTCATTTTACTCCCGATTTCGCCAAATCAAATCAAAAAATCCTCGATTTTCGGGATTTTACCTCAAAATTCGGGAATTTTGAATATTTCTTTACAAACACGTTAAAACACTTATATAGAGGATGTTATGGCCAAAAAATTGGGTAAAAGACTATGTTGGCTATCTCTAAAATCATAGGTTTTGAAAATTCAAAAACACCGCATAATGGGTTCAAAAGTTGTTTTGAATGATATAAATTCTGCTTTTCCGGACTTGTTTTTCTTCGTTTTCGCCCCAAAATCGACCGATTTTTAGTCGTATCGTGTGATGTGTTGAAACAATGTGAGGAGAGTGTGACAATAATAGACGGGGGATGTGCAAGGTTTGCGAAGAATATATTGTGTAAAATATTTATCATATTGGCATATTCTCAATATCGCCGATATAAGTACAGCTCGTGTGCCCCGAGCCACATACTACGGTGGCATGGGAGGCACATATACGCACGATCTTAGATTGTAAATTTATTTTTATAACAATCAGCCATTATACACACCATCATTCTGCGTAATCAGTAATCAGTTAATCAGTTAATCAGTTTGCGTTTTTACCCCCATTTTTTGGATTTTCAGCCTTATAATATATAAATATATATATATTTATATATTATACTCTCTTTTTCACATTTTTCTCAGCCTTGATAAAAAACTGATTAACTGAATAACTGATTACTGATTACATATCACGTTGAGATGGGCTGATTTGTTCCTCGAATCACCCGCTGGAATCGCAGATTAAGCGATTTTTACCTTGCCATCCCCCAATTATAGAAATGGCAGCAACTTTGTAAAGCGCTGATATATAGCGTTTTGCAGAATGTTGACTTTCAACATCCGTTTTTTTTGATTCACTTTTCAAAATTTCTCCGTACCTTTGCAGCCGTCAACGTTGATAAGGCCTGCAGAGAGCTCCGAAAGACAAAGCGCGCTGTCTCGAAGAAATCTCGAAAGACCTTCGGAAGAAATTGCTAGCTCTAAAAGCTCGAAAACAACAAGGGTCAATTGCCAACTCATCAACACTTTACACGGAGACCGGTATCAGAGAGGCAGGTGACAAAACGGGAAACAAAAAAGATGCAATGCCGTCGAGCATCGCATCCTTGTTATGAACATAGCAAAAACTTATGCTAGAATTGTTTTGATGATTTCATCGGCAGTTACCATGGTTTGCTCACCAGTAGTCATATTCTTCAACGTAACCTTGCCTTCGTTCATCTCATTTTCACCAGCAAGTGCCACAAATGGAATATTCTTAGCATTAGCATAGTTCATCTGCTTCTTCATCTTGGTACTATCCGGGAACATCTCTGTACGTACACCGGCCTTGCGACACTTCTCGACAATAGGCAGACAATAAGCAGTTTCCTTATCGCCAAAATTGATGAAGAGTACCTGAGTAGCATTAACGGCTTCCTTTGGATATAGATCAAGTGCATTGAGCACATCATAAATACGGTCGGCGCCGAAACTGATGCCCACACCAGAAAGTCCTGGCATACCGAAGATTCCTGTAAGGTTATCATAACGGCCACCACCACCGATACTTCCCATCGCAGTATCAAGGGCCTTTACCTCAAAGATAGCACCGGTATAATAGTTCAGACCACGAGCCAATGTCAGGTCGAGTTGTATTTCGTTCTTCATATCGAAGCCCTTCAGCGTGTCGAGAATAAACTGAGTTTCCTCTACACCCTTCTCGCCCATCTCACTACCGGCAAGTACTTGTTTGATGGTAGCAAGTTTCTCATCATTTGTTCCCTCAAGAGCAATGATAGGTTGCAGTTTGGCTATTGCTTCCTCAGAGATACCATCTTCGCGAAGTTCTGCATTTACTCCATCAATACCAATTTTATCAAGTTTGTCCATAGCCACGGTGATATCAACAATCTTGTCAGCCTCTCCTATCACCTCGGCAATACCTGTAAGAATCTTACGGTTGTTGATTTTGATCTGTACGCGAACACCAAACTTAGCAAAAACAGTATCGTAAATCTGCATCAACTCTACTTCATTGAGCAAAGAATCAGAACCTACAACGTCAGCATCACACTGGAAAAATTCGCGATAACGACCCTTCTGTGGACGGTCTGCACGCCATACTGGTTGAATCTGATAACGCTTGAAAGGCAACTGGAGTTCGTCACGATGCATCACCACATAACGAGCAAAAGGTACAGTAAGGTCATAACGCAGACCCTTCTCACAAAGCTTAGTCTGTAACTTCAACGTATTGCGCTCAGACAATTCCTCGTCGGTTACCTTTTTCAGATAATCACCAGAGTTCAGCACTTTGAAGAGTAACTTATCACCTTCGTCTCCATATTTACCCATCAAAGTGTGAAGGGTCTCCATAGCCGGAGTTTCTATCTGTTGAAAGCCATATAGCGCATAAACGCTCTTAATCGTATCAAATATGTAATTGCGCTTGGCCATTTCCATAGGGCCAAAGTCGCGTGTTCCCTTTGGGATACTTGGTTTTTGAGCCATATTGTTACTTTTATTATTTTCGACACGAAAGGCACGAAATACACGTTCTTGTGTAATTCATGCCTACGTGATAAAGATTATTTTAACTAATTATTTACTTACGAACGATGGTCTGTGCACGGTCAGGGCCAATAGAGATAACCTTGATAGGTGTCTCGAGGAATTCCTCCAAGAATTTCACGTATGCCTTGAACTCTTCTGGGAACTGGTCCTCACTGGTAAACTTCGTCATATCGGTCTTCCAACCTTTGAACTCCTTGTATACAGGGGTTACATCATCGATTTCGTATGGCAACTCTGTTGTCTCGCTACCATCAGCCAACTTATAAGCCACACAGGCCTTGATCGTATCGAAACCATCAAGCACGTCGCTCTTCATCATGATCAACTCGGTTACGCCATTTACCATGATGCTATAACGAAGTTGAACTAAGTCGCACCATCCGCAACGGCGCTCACGACCGGTAACGGCACCATATTCATGGCCAAGATCACGAATCATCTTGCCCGTTTCGTCAAACAATTCGGTAGGGAAAGGACCTGCACCAACACGTGTGCAATATGCTTTCATGATGCCATATACGTTGCCTATCTTGTTAGGGCCGATGCCCAAACCTGTACAAGCACCTGCGCACACGGTGTTGCTTGAGGTAACAAAAGGATAAGAACCGAAATCGACATCAAGCATTGTTCCCTGCGCTCCCTCACAGAGGATGCTCTTGCCAGAACGCAGCACATGATTGATTTCGTGCTCACTGTCTACGATATGGAACTGGCGCATATATTCAACACCTTCGAGCCATTTCTTCTCGGTTTCCTCAAAGCCTTCAAAATCTGTCCATCCCAATGCTTTCAGCATCTGCATGTGACGCTCCTTGTGAGCTGCATATTTGGCGTCGAAATTCTCGAGAATATCACCAACGCGGAGACCATTACGGCTTACCTTATCTGTATATGTAGGGCCGATGCCTTTGCCTGTTGTTCCCACCTTATTTTTACCTTTGGCAGCTTCATAAGCTCGGTCGAGGATGCGATGAGTAGGCATAATGAGATGAGCCTTCTTAGAGATATGGAGGCGCTCCTTCAATGGGTGACCGCTCTTTTCCAAATCCTGAGCTTCGCCCATAAAGAGATCTGGAGCCAAAACCACACCATTACCGATGATATTTACCTTTCCTCCCTGGAAAATTCCAGAAGGAATAGAGCGAAGAACATACTTTTCTCCTTCGAATTCAAGAGTGTGTCCTGCGTTAGGGCCACCCTGAAAACGGGCTACTACATCATACTTTGGAGTTAATACATCAACTACCTTTCCTTTTCCTTCATCGCCCCACTGTAAACCCAGCAGAACGTCAACTTTACCTGTGTTCATTTTATTTTTGGTTTCTTAGACTTTGCGTTTTATTCTTCCGCTTCGTGATTTTTCCTTGGCAACTGCTGCACACGCCATAGATGTACAGAGAAAATCCGTCTTTTCGGAATCGCCTGAGCCGTGCGTCGTTAATACTTTGCGTCACCCCAGGCAACGATATTTCGGTTATTTTTCCACATATGGTACAAATCTGGTGACAGTGGTTATTACTAGCATAGTATGCTTCGTAGAGTGTAACTCCCTGAAAGTTGTGCCGCACCACCAACCGTAATTCCATAAACAATCGGATCGTGTTGTATAGCGTAGCTCTACTCACACGAAAGTTGTTCGCAAGCAGCGTTTCGCTTAATTGCTCGAGCGAGAAATGCCCTTTTATGCTGTATACTGCATCCAAGATGGCGTATCGCTCCGGGGTTCTGCGATGATTACGCAACTCCAAATAGTTATCGAGAATCTCTCTAACCTTGGCCTTTACGTTTTCTTTCATTTCACCAGTTCGTTACATAAAACGCACAAAATTACTAATTTTAATTTAGATAAAAGAAAAATAAACCAAGAAAATAATAAATGATAAAGAAAATAAAACGAGAATGACATAAAAGTAGAAAAAAACACCACTTTTATGTCATTGTGTCGTTATAGTTCGAGTAGTCCTTTGGTTGCTGATTTGGCCATTCGCTCATACACAATACCGAGTTGAGCGAATCGTTGTATGCAGTTGACTACAGCATGTTTCAATCCTACGTTTTCTTGTTGTAGGGCTGTGATGGCCTGATCAAGAAATTCATTGATGCCTCGTTCATTAGGTTCCTGACCTTTCATGAAAAGGCGTGAAAGTATAGAATAACCGCATATCTGTCGAATAACGTTTTCACTTGCAATCCATTGATAAGCAATGGCTGGTGCATGCTTTACGTTCTGCAACAGGTTGAAGGCCAGGAGTTCTGCCAATTCTTGATTGTGTACACTTTCCATCCATACGTCTACGAGTTCTTCGTCCATTCTTTCTGCAGGCATGATAAGCGTGGCAAGAATCTTGCATTCTCTGATGTCTTCTTTCCACAGTTCTATGGCAAGTTCGTAGTTCTTACCATATTCAGCAGCCATACGTTTCAGTTCTATCAAAGGCACACCCCAGTTGATCTTGTAGTCAAGACCTTTATCACGCATCGACTGCGAGCCTGGTCCGTTCATCCACAGACGGAATGAACGTTTGATGGCCATGAGTTGGTTATGTACTTCTTCGTTCATACCTTTTATATTAGTGTTGCATATTCCTCAGAATATCTTCGCATCTGATGTTCGTAAGTCTCTGTATAGTCCACCTTAACATCCTCTATCTCGCCATTCTTTCCAAGCACGGGTTTCATCCACGGATTAATAAAACCTTTATACGGAGCGATATTCAGTTTGGCATATCGATTCAGGATTTCTTCGTGCAACTTTCTGTCCAGTTTCACAGCATATTTCTCTACAAGTTGTCGGGCGCGTTCATAGTCGCCCTCACTCTTGATACGCTGTATTTCAGCTAATTGCATAGCAAAGATGTCACGGAGTCGAGCATAGTCATTGATTCTGATGTAGTGTTTGCCCTCCACCTCTACAATCTCTACGACATTCTCCTGTCGATTGATGTCGCAATCCAAGGCCCAGTTGGCAATCAACGCGCGGTTACGCATATGTGCTTCTTCGATATCATTACCGAGCTTTATGCGCATCGACTGTGTAAGGGCGCCATTCATCATATAGGTGTAATACTGGCTCTTATAGGCTTCCATATCCGGCAACAGTCCGAACTCTACCATCTTCTTATCGGCCATATAATAGAGCCCAAACAGGTCGGCACGAGCTTCCTCATTGGTATTTCCGTAAGCCTTCAAGGCATCAGGATCTGTGCCTGCGAGCAACTGTCCGCTGCCGTGCCCCAAGCATTCATGCAAATCGGTATGCAAATCATCGGTATAGTCGCCATACTTATCTATCAGTTGTCGTGTGGCTTCATCGATAACGAACTCTTCACGGAATCCATTACCCTTCATCGCTTTGTTGTAAGCCTCGGTAAGGTTGCCGATGGTAACACTCTTACTTCCATGTTCTGCACGAATCCAGTCTGCATTCGGCAAGTTGATGCCTATGGCTGTCGAAGGGTATTCGTCGCCACCAAGCATCGCTGCACAGATGACATTGGCTGTAACGCCTTTTACCTTTGCTTTGCGGAATCTTGGGTCGACAGGTGAATGATCTTCAAACCATTGGGCATTTTCCGAGATGGTCTGGGTACGCTTCGTCGCCACGAGATCTTTATATTCTACGATACCTTCCCACGTGCCTTTCAAGCCTAGAGGGTCGCCGTAGACTTCGATAAAACCATTCACAAAATCTACAAGTCCTTCGTGCTGGTTCACCCATTTAATAGAATATTTATCAAAATCTCGCAAATCGCCTGTACGATAATACTTTATTAGCAATTCGACGACAACTTTTTGTTCCTCGTTTTCAGCATATTTCAATGCTCTTTGCAACCAGAGAACGATCTTCTTTATAGCTTCGCCATACATACCGTCCTCTCTCCATACCATCTCGGTAAGTTGGCCGTTACGTTTCACCAATTTTGTGTTCAAGCCATACGAAGGAGGTTCTTTGTCATCAGCATCCTTCATGTTACCATAAAAGTGCTCTACCTCCTGCTGGCTGACACCTTCATAGAAGTTGCATGCAGAAGTTTCTACAAGATCTACACCATCGGCTTGGTTTACGCGTTTCGGCATGAATGTTGCATCGAAGATAACTTTTACGAGTTCTTCGAGTAAATCTTCTTTACTCTCACCCTTCCTTAGCGGTAGCTTATCGTCATCGATCTTCATAAATTCCTCACGGAAGAAATCTTCCGTAAAGTCAGCTGCAAATTTCTCGCAACCATAGTGATGATAAATGCCATTAGAGAACCATACCCTCTTCAGGTAAGTCTCCAAGCCTTTAAAATCACTCTGATTGCGAGAACCTTGATACTCTTCGGTCATCACCTCAAGCACCTTTCTGATACGTAAGTTGTATCGACCTTGCTGATCGAACGTGATATCACGCCCATACAACGTAGCCTGTGACAGGCAATAGATATAGCTTTTCTGTTGAAGTGTGAGATTTTCAAAACCATTCAGGCGATAACGTAGCATCTGAATATCTGCGAACTTTTCGTCTGAATAGTTAAAATCATCATTTCTCATTATTCTTCTGTTTTTGGTTTACGTCCTCTTTTCTTTGGCTTTTCTAACAAAGATGGGTGCAAAGCAAGATTGCGCATCTTATAATCGCGCGGTGTACAACCATTAATTTTGAAGAAAGAAGCATAGAAACTCTGACGATTACTGAAACCGACCATATCAGAAATATCTTCCATCGTCAAATTTTGATAACGACGGTCAATTAATATAGACATAGCTTCATCAATACGATACTTGTTTACAAACGAAGTATAGTTCATGTGAAATTTCACGTTAACAACAGCCGAAATATAACGAGTGTTAGTGCCCAAATCTTCGGCAAGTTTCTTTGCAGAGTAGTCTTTATCCTTGTACTTCTTTTCAAGTAAGATAATTTTAAGGATCTTATCGCCTAACTCATCCATCAACTTCGGACTAACCAATGTGCGATAAGCTGCTTCCTTCTCTTTCAATTCTGTAATATTATACTTTGCCATAACTATATAGATTATAATAAGTCATCCCTTAGGTTGTGCAAAAATAAATACTATTTTTTAAAATCGCAAGAAAATTTCTTCTTTTTTTTTGATAAATTTTCAATTTTTCTTCATAAAAGCACAAGATAAACAAAAATATACCTTTACATGCGCCTAGAAAGGATTTTAAATACGAAAAATTTCGACTAAATTAGTATCATATTAATATCTTTTATATACGTGTAAAGATAATATGAAATAGCTTATACGGATATAACGGCTAGAATGAAATTGATTTACGTTTAATTAGAATAAAGAAATCGAATCCGACATACTTCAGTAATCTCTGTCGACTACTGAAAATGTCTTTATTAGGTAGTAAAGTTTCTCCATATCTTGTTATTATGAGTTGAGTGTCTGTTCCTCAAATCGCCCATATCTGTCAAGAGTTCCGCGCATTTTCCCTTTTCGGGCTTCGAAGAAAGGCGGTTCTGTACGTAAACTTACATCATCATAGACGAAGTCTGCCACAATGGTATCTTTACCGTCTGGGCGTACCAATCCCATCTTCCCGTCTTTCTCTGCGATTACGGGCATGATCATAAGCTCGTCAACATACACGTAAGGCGTACGCAGAAAGTCATAGATGGGATGCAATAATATATTACCTTCATGGTCTCGCATACCATACTTGCCGTTCTCTTCAAAAATTTCATGGAATTTTACATAGGTGTCTTTGATACGATGTAAGTAATATATCATTTTCCCACGATTATTAATCATGGTATGCATATATTCAAATGTATCACAATAGTTGGCTATAGCACGTGCCAAAACCATCTTAAAATCACAACCTTTCAACACCTTTCTGTTCAGGTCGATATATTGTGCCAATGCCTTTTGTTTACCTTCCAAATCGAGAGAATCAATATAAGCGGTAAACTGATCCATCACCATTTTAGAGCCTTTCATGGCTTTAATATAGCGATGTACTTGTCTGATCATCTCTCGACAAACAAATTTGTCGATTTCATTAACTTCTATTGTGTCGACGTATTTTTCATCGAAATCTTCATGATTTAGCTTCTTCATGGCCTACTCCTTTCTTATATTTACGCGAATGATAACCTTTTGGGCCAAAGATATGCTTTTTTTTCTGATTGACCAAACTTTTTGCTAAAATAACGCACAATAAATAATCTATCTCTGATTCTTTTTAGAGATAGAGCATAGGGATTCTCTTCTGAAATCAATATAAAGTATCGACTTTGCTGGCAGATCGATGTCGTGCCGGTAGAAACACATGTGCTGGTCTACCTACATGAACACAACGTGGAGATATCGTGTCGTTAGGCGTAATAAGTTTCGACACATCTTCCTGATGTCCTGTTTTAATTTGCTGAGCAACGGGAACCGGTTTGCTCCAGCAAGAGGACATCATAACAGATAATACTAATAAAAGAGTTATAGAATTTAATTTCGCCATATTGTTAAAGAGTTATTTTTAGTCTTTTTGCAAAAGTAATCATTATTTATGAAAAAGAGAATTATTCGAATGAATATATCAACCAAAAAATGTAATTTTGCAGAAATTAATAATATAGGCCAATTTATGGCCCCAAAATTATAATTATGACACAGAATATTTCGAAAAAGAGGGTTTTGTTTATTTGTCTTGGCAACATTTGCAGATCACCTGCCGCCCATGCTATATTTCAAAAGATGATAGATGGTGCGGGATTATCAGACCATTTCTTGGTAGACTCCGCAGGAATCGGAAACTGGCACGTGGGAGAACTTCCAGACAAGCGCATGCGCGATCATGGGTACAGAAGAGGATATCGGATAGATCATCACGCAAGACAGTTTAAACTTTCTGACTTCGACAACTTTGATAAAATTATCGTAATGGATGATGATAACTATCGGATAATCACAGGAAAAGCGGGAAATGATGAACAAAGACGCAAGGTTGTCAAGATGGTAGATTATCTGGAACAATATGCCGGCGAGGGAAGTGTACCTGACCCCTATTACGGTGGAGCCGACGACTTTGAATTAGCGCTCGATTTAATAGAAGATGGGTGCAGAGGTTTGTTAAAACATAGTAAATAAATGCGTAATAAATGTTTTAAATCAACAGAAAAAGCATAAAAAGAAAAAAAAATCGTTGAAATTGCCAAAATAAAAAATATTTGTGTATATTTGCCAACAATATACATCTAAACTACGCATTAAAGTATACCATGAGACAGCTAAAGATTACTAAGAACATTACCAATCGGCAAAGTGGATCACTTGACCGTTATCTTTCAGAGATCGCTCGAGAGCCAATGATTTCACCTGAAGAAGAGGTTGATTTGGCTCGGAAAATTCACGAAGGAGGCAAAGAGGCTGAAAGAGCTAAAGATAGACTGGTAAGAGCAAACTTAAGATTTGTTGTTTCTGTGGCTAAACAGTATCAGCATGAAGGTATTACTCTCACAGATTTAATCAATGAAGGTAATTTGGGATTAGTAAAAGCTGCTGAGAAATACGACGAGACGCGCGGTTTTAAGTTTATTTCATATGCTGTATGGTGGATAAGACAAGCCATCATTCAGGCTTTGACGGAGAAAGGACGACTGGTACGCATCCCTCTGAATCAATCGATAGCAGCAGGAAAAATACAGAAGGCTACTTCTGATTTCTTACAGGAATATGGCAGGTATCCTTCTCCGGAAGAGGTTTCGGAGATTACAGATATTGAACTGGATAAAGTTCTTGAAGCTCAAAGTGCACTATCTTACTCTGTAAGTATAGACACCCCAATGTCGGAAGACAATGATACTTCGATAGCTGATTCTCTTACCTCTGGTGATCGACGTGAATCGGCTGACAACGAGGTTGATCTACAGTCTATGAAACGAGATATCGGCAAGGTGATAGAAACGCTCTTAAGTAAGCGAGAAACTCTTGTAATATGCCGATTCTACGGTTTGGGACGCCCAGAAGAGACGCTCGAACAGATTGGTGACGAAATGGGATTGTCGAGAGAACGTGTACGTCAGATCAAGGAAAAAGGATTGCGAAAAATAAGACATAGTAAAAGTAGCGGAATGCTACAGAAATATTTAGGATAAGAACATATAATATATGACCATTATACTTACGATACTTGCCTACTTTGGCATTCTACTAATCTTTAGTAGAGCCACATCGGGCAAGTCAAATAATGATGCATTTTACCGTGCTAACCGACGCTCCCCTTGGTATATGGTGGCATTCGGTATGGTGGGTGCGAGTATCTCTGGAATCACCTTCGTCTCTGTGCCGGGAATGGTACTGACGAATGATATGTCATATCTACAAATGTGTATTGGATTCGTTTTCGGATATTTTGCCGTTGCATTTGTACTGTTACCAATTTATTATAAGCTCAATCTTACGACAATATATTCGTATCTGGAATATAGAATGGGAAAGAGGAGCTATAAAACGGGAGCATATTTCTTTATCTTGTCTAAGTTGACCGGAGCAGCCGTGCGATTCTATGTGGTATGCTTCATTCTGCAACGATTTGTATTGGATGCCTTCGGGATTCCTTTTGCCGTAACGGTTGTTGTGATGGTTGGACTCATCTGGCTTTACACCCATAGAAGCGGAGTAAAGACACTCGTATGGACGGATACATTTCAAACACTCTGCATGTTTGCCGCCTTGATATTGATAATCTTCCAAGTGATGAATGCTCTTCATTACGACTTTGGACAAACCGTAGATGCAATCATCGCAGATAAGAGAAGTAACATCTTTGTATGGAGCGATTTCATCAGCCGACAGAATTTCGTAAAACAGTTTCTGAGTGGTATCTTTGTTGTCATCGTGATGACAGGACTTGACCAAGATATGATGCAAAAGAATCTGACTTGCAAATCATTGCGCGAGGCACAGAAAGATATGTGTTCTTATGGTTTTGCTTTCATCCCTGCGAATTTATTATTTTTGTCGTTAGGAATTCTCTTGGCACAACTCGCTAACAGTTGGCATATTACTCTCCCAACAATGACCGATGACCTACTTCCTATGTTTGCTGCGTCTGGTAAAATCGGTCCGATTATCGTTATCTTGTTCAGCATCGGCATTGTAGCAGCCAGTTTCTCGAGTGCAGACAGTTCCATGACAGCTCTTACCACCTGTTGGTGCATCGATATCATGGAACAGAAAGATAATGAAAGACTTCGCAAATACACGCATTTCTTCATCGCGTTAATCTTTGTGGTCTTTATCTTGCTATTTAGAATCATCAATTCTACTAGCGTCCTTGATGCAATCTACACCCTATGCTCATATACTTACGGTCCTTTGCTGGGACTTTTTACTTATGGAATTTTCACTCATCGCGGAGTGAGCGACAACCTCGTACCTTACATTGCCATTGCTAGTCCTGTTATCTGTGGTATTATTGATTATGCCACGCGATATCTCACAGGCTATCAGTTCGGTTATGAACTTTTACTATTGAATGGTGCTATCACATTTCTGGGATTATGGTTATCTGCTCCTACTAACAGATACCATAATTTCCAGTTGAAAATTACTGATGAGAACGATCGTCCTATCGGTTTCTAGTCTTTAGCGCTTATTTTTCGTAAATATTCACTTGGCAGACAGCCAAACTCATCCTTGAAGCACTTACGGAAATAAGCAATACTGTTGATGCCCACCATAAATGCAATTTCGCTAATCGTATATTTTCCTTGCATCAATAAGCGTTCTGCATATTGCATCTTGTAGTGGCGAAGATACCCATTGGTACTCGCACCCGTAAGTGCTTTCATCTTGCGATAAAGTGTAGAGGCACTCATACCAAGTTCCTTAGCAACTATATTTACATCAAGATCACCTGTAATATTCTTATCAAGGATTTTATTGAGTTGTTCAAAGAAAGCATGGTCGCTCTCAGACATTGCCTGTCGGAGTTCCTGTGCCTTCTGCTGAATAGTAATATTACTATTAGTGGCCTTATTCATGATCTTATCGATGAGCTGTCTTCGCTGATTAAGTAGATTCTTAACACGACTCTGCAACACACTCACCTTGAATGGTTTGGTAATATAACTATCTGCACCAGCATCATATCCTTCGATTTTTGATTGATCTCCATCCTTAGCCGTCAGCAAAAGCACTGGAATATGACTTGTACGAACATCTTTCTTCACAGCTCGCAACAATTCATTACCATCCATTATAGGCATCATGATATCACTGATGATAACATCAGGAATACGATCAAGTGCCAAAGCAAGACCTTCCTTACCATTTGAAGCTTGGACAACTTCATATTCATCTTCAAAGTTCTCTGTAATATAATTACGGATACCTTCATTATCCTCTACGATGAGCAAGACTGGTTTCCCTTCATGTTCGTCAAATGGAATAAGTGTTTCTTGCTCTCTTTCGTTTCCTTTTATTATTGAAGAGGATATCTCATCATTCGGATGTTCTTCCGTCAACTTCAACGGTTCTTCTGTATTTCCACATTGATAGGTTACTGTCGAATAAAAATTATTTTCATCCAAAGTCACTATAAATGTCGTACCTTTATTGACTTTACTTTCCACCTGAATAGTAGCTTGATGTAATGCTACTAATTGTTTGACAAGAGCCAATCCTATACCCGTTCCTGATGCCTGATGCTTACCATTTTCCTGATAATAACTATCAAAGATATGTGGTAAAGCTTCCGGAGATATGCCATAACCAGTATCGGATACTATTATATCTATAAGGTTCTTTTCCCTCTCATGTCTCCGTTTCACAGTTACAGTAATGCAACCTACATCTGTATATTTAAAGGCATTGCTGATCAAGTTGTCCATTATCATAATAATGATGCCCTTATCGAAATAGGTAGGGATATTACTCTCTGGAGCTATAAAAAAGATATCGAGTTTCTTCTTCGTATTGAGTTCCTGATATTTTACACACACTTGTTGGATGGCCTTCACAATATTGTCCTTTGACACATTAAGTTGTCGACCATTGCATTGCGCTTTTCTATATTCTAGAATCTGATTAATAAGCTCTTTCAACCTACTGGCACTTTGATAGATGATCGCCAGTTTATGCTTTATCTTATCTGGAATTTCCGTACTTCTTGAGATATCATCTAAAGGGCCAAGTATTAAGGTAAGTGGGGTTCGAAGTTCATGAGTAATACTGGTAAAGAAGTGCATACGCTCTTCATTTAGTTTTTGTTCCTGCTCATTTTTCTTCTTCTCCGCATCAAGTTGCACTTGTAGGCGCAACTTTTTTGTATACTCGCGCTGATTAATATAGATGAGTGCAACCACGAAAATTGCAAAGATCAATTTAGCCCACCATGTGAGATACAAAGGCGGTTCTATCTCAAGTCTTAATTCTGTAGGCTCTGACCATTCGCGGTTTTTAAATCGACATCTCACCTTAATATTATATATACCATGTGAGAAATTATGCAGATAGATACGATTACCTACGACCGGGTTCCATTTATTGTCTCTATCATTGATCATATAACTATACTCCACCATATTATTAAGAGCCACATCGGCTTCATTCACCGATAACACCAGTGAATTCTGATTATGATTGAGTATAAGTGTTTTCTTACCAATCAAATTGATGGTACTGTCTGGTTCATCACCATTGGAAACAACATAAGCTTGGGTGATATAAGGAACTGCAGCTTTTTCCTTCGTAAAAATTTGTCGTGGGTTAAAATAGGTAAGCCCATTCGTACTTCCAAAATATAATGTACCATCCGGCGAAATTGCCACACAACCACTATTGTAATTACCTTGGGCAATATGGTCCTGATAACCATAATTATCAAACTTGCCATCTAGTTCGTTGTAAAAGCTGATTCCTTTATTGGTACTTATCCAAATATGATGCTGCTTATCTTCGACAATAGCATGTACGATGGCATTGTTCAGATTCGAAGAGATTGTAGTATATTTCCTACCCAGTGGGTTGGACATATATGCGATACCTGCGTCTGTAGCAACCCATAGATGTCCTTTTCTATCTAGCAAAAGATCGTTCACATTATTATTAAGGAAGTCACTTTGTTCCTGTAACTTCTGAATGATACGCATCTGCTGATTAAAAATCAACAATCCACCACCAAAAGTACCGACATAGAGATACCCTCGAGGGTCATGAATTATGGTACGAACAAGTCGTTCGTTGAATTCGTTATGGTGTGCAACGATCTTAAGTGTCGATTTATCTACAATATAGATACCGTCACTTGTGCCCACAAACATAAAGTTCTTGTACTCATTGAAGCAACGTACATCTGTGTTCTTCTCGAATATCTTATGCGCAGCACCTCCATTTGCAGGTCTGACATAGGCATTATCGGAGAATGTACCAAACCATAATCTTCCTTCACTATCCTCCAGTATCGTCTGTATAGACTTTCCTTTCAGATTTACATCAGATACTACGCGACATCCATCTTTGAACAGATTCACGCCATCGCCATCTGTTCCCACCCAAAGTTGACGATGACTGTCATAAGAAACCGAAAGTACTGACTTCTCAGTAAGGTGATGTTCCACATCAATAGGTGAGAAATCTATAAAATTGAAATATGGAGCACGGTGTAGAAGCACATTCACTCCTGAAGCATAAAACCCTAGCCACACGTTATGGAATTTGTCTTCAACAACACATCTAATGGTGTTTCCCGATAAATCGTTATCACAATATCCCTCATTTAGATACTGGAAAGATGCCGATGACGGTAGACCTAATGTAAGTCCTGGCTTCATGATAGCTACACCTCCTTGTTCAGTACAGATCCATAGTTTACCATCACTTACTTGTTTGATATCGAAAATCGTACGGCTCAATTTCCCTCCATCAATATAATGGACGAACTCACCCTTGCTCCGATCAAAAAGGTTTAATCCCTTATTTGTTCCTACCCATATATTACCATTATTGTCCTGATAGACACACATCACGTCATTACCCATAATACTGGTCGGGTTTGAAGGGTCTTCGACAAAAGTATGCGAATTTCGGTTCTTGGTATCAATCAATGTCAAACCACCATGAATATGACCTACTGCAATAATACCACCTCCCAAATCACATACACAATCATTAAAAGATTGTGGCACACCTTTTATATGTGTATAATCATAATGCGTAAATTTATTGGTCTTAAGATCAAAATGGTCGATACCATACCAATAGGTTGTAATCCAAAGTCCTCCATCATAGGCGGGTTTTATATCCGTCACATCATTAGAATAAAGAGAATTAGGATTCTTCTTATCTTTACGATAGGTCGTAAACTGGTCAGTATCATAGTTGTAGGCTTGTAGGCCCTCACGTTGAGAACCAATCCACATTATTTTTTCCTTAGGATCATCACAAACTACATTTAGCGCATTAGCCACCAATGAATTCTTTGTGTTCTTTTTATAATAGGTTAAGAAGCTAGAACCATCAAAACGATCCAATCCTTCTTCGGTAGCAAGCCAAACAAATCCATATTTGTCTTGTGCCATACTAAGAACATAATCACTCGATAATCCTGAGGTTACATTTAAACGCTTTATTGTATGCCCCCATACTTGGAAATGAGCAAAAACAAGAAATATACCTATATATATAAATCTTAACTTCATTCTAAAATACCAAAATTTGCATACGCAAAGATACAAAAAAAATCATCATAGAAGTAGTTTTGTGAATATTTTCAACCAAATTAAGTACACAAATCATGCAATGCAAGATTTATATACCTACATTGCACGATAATCAACCATAATAGACATTTTTTCTCTCTACCTTTGCGATGTAGAAAATACAGGCAAGCTCCAAGCTTCAATAGTCCTAATGACAACATAAAAATAACATATAGATAGATAACATTATTGAACACGAGGGAAAAACTAGCCTCTTAAATTAATGCTCACAAAAACTGAGCTACACAAAATGCTCCTCTGAATAAGAGGGGCATTTTACGTTTCATATAAAATTTAGACTAGGAATACTAAATACGCAGTTAACTGTGTCGGCTTATACAGTTAACTACATCAGCCAACATAGTTAACTGTATTAATCAACGAAGTTATTCGCATCAGCCGATGCGAATAACTTCGTAAAATGTCAGAACCAATCTTCATGAAATCAAATAAGAATTTAGTATGAATGTGCGTAGTTAAAGAATGGTTCATTCACTACATCCTTACTCGAACCACTATACTGATGACCGTATCTATCAACGACCTTTACTTTGATAACACTCGTACTGTCCTCAGGAACATAATAATAGAGATGGTTCATCAATAGATAGTTGTTTGACTTACTAATGAAACGATAACTTACAGACTGTGCATATTTGTGATGATAACCAGCAGAAAAGGCATCTTGTCCTTTACTACTGATGCGTGTCATCTCATGTTCCTTTCCCTTTTCTATCGCATATACTTTCCATTGGGAATCGGCATTAAACACATTTGCTATCAGAGTATGCTTACCCTTCTCCAAATTCCAATCGGCAACATAGCTTTCCCCATTAAAGTCGGTATCAGCCCAGAATAAACTCATCTGGCGAGATACTGGCATAAAGGTACATTTATAGAAACTATCGATGATACGGTTACCACTAAACGAATACACATAATATCCATTTGGCGTACCACATATATTTATATTGGATTGCCAGATGTTTCCACATGCAGCACCATGGCAATGTTCATATACCGTGCGATCAGCAAAAGGTATCACATGGTTTAAAGCAAAATGTGTGTGTCCGCAAAACAATTCATAACCACCTTTGAATTCATCAAGCAACTTTAGAATTGCAGACAGACGTGATGATGCATAATGTCCTTTTTCCGATTCTATCTTAAGTGGTATAGCCCCTCTCATCGGACCATTACCAAATGTCAAAGGCACATGATAACATAATACCACTTTCTTGCTTTTATCCGTTAATGTCAAATCCTGTTTCAACCAGTTCATCTGTGCATTCGACAATTCTCCTGGAGAAAAATATGCTTTAGCACGATAGTATTTCACATCATTGAATACGACATAATGTTCATCACCTCGATCGAACGAATAATCTGTAGGTCCCCATGCTTCCTCCCACTTTTGGGTATACAATGGCACATTATCTTGGTCATGATTACCAATAACCGAGAAGACCTTGACACGAGTAGAGCCTAAGGCCTTACGCATCCCCATCTCTAGATTTTCGTTAAAGCCACCATAATACTGTACATTATCCCCCATACTGATTGCATAGACTGGCATACTCCGCGAAATTCTGCTTAGCATCTGCTTAATGTCTGCCATTGTTTCTTCCTGAAAACGAGACAAATCCGACTTTTGTTTCAAGTCATCCGTCATATCCGTATAATAAGGGCTAAAGGCATTCGTCACCTGAGGGTCTCCAATCACGAGAAGACGATAATTTGTCTCCTTACCCATCGGAAGTTTCTTCAATGTAAAGTCATAAGTACGGTGTTCTTTTTCCAACGGAAGATAGGCGTTAGCTGTAAAATCATCATTAGCATGCGTAGGGATTTCACAATCAGCAGGCACAGTATAATATACAAACTTTGCCTTGAGATTACGACGGAAATGATAATGTCCCGCACTGTCTGTAAGTTGACAGGTATAACCATCACTCACCACAACACCAACCATAGCATTGCCGTCCTCGTCAAGGAGCGTCCCCTCTACCACAGAATCAATTTTCTCTACAGTTTTTGGCTTCGGAGTAAGTTTCTTTACAATTTTTGCTATAGTATCTTTTGCTACGGCTGATGGCAAAGGTTTTTGCATATGTGGGTCTGACTCAGGTATATCCTTTTTCCATAGTCCCCTGATGGAGAGTATACCTACAGTAACAAAAAGCAAGATAATAACAGATGCTATGATGATATTTTTACGTTTATTCTTTTCCACATTGCAAAATTAATGATTTTAAATGAGAAAACGAAACAACAAGTCATAAAAAATATATGATTATCTGCCGGCATTAGCAAAAAATCAACTAACTTTGCACACATATATAGAAAAAAATGAAGAATATTTTTAAACTTACGCCAATATTCTTAACGTTGGCACTTCTATTATCGACAACACAAGTGTCGGCCATAAGGCGCGACGAGTTAACTAACTATGCATCTTCTCTCAAGGGATTGAAAAAGGCAGAACTTAAGGAAGCTCTTCACCTGTTGATGAACAAGAACAAGACTGTCTTGGAATATGGTAGTGGAGACTATAAAACCTGGTGGGGATTCTGGTATACCGATCGTGTTCCAGCAACCAATGAATGTATCAACCGATACAGTGCAAAGAAGTTTCATTTTTCAGGAGAAACCAATAGCGGACAACCTATCTCTGGTATGAATATCGAGCATTCTTTTCCAAAGAGTTGGTGGGGAGGAACCAAGAATGATGCCTATAAAGATTTGATGCATCTATACCCTTCTGAATCTGAAGGCAATAGTGATAAGTCAAATTATCCAATGGGTATCGTTACTCAAATCGACCAAAATAAGAGTGACGAAGAGTACGATAAACTGGGTACTGGATATGTAAACGGGAAAAATCAAAGATGTTGGGAACCTGGCAATCAGTTTAAGGGCGACTTCGCGCGTACCTATATGTATATGGCTGTAACATACTCAAATCTCACATTCAAGAAAATGGGTTTAGAAACCATGGATAATTCTCCATATCCTGGACTTAAAGAATGGGCTTACACGCTCTATCTTTCATGGACACGACAGGATAAAGTTTCTCAGATGGAGGTTGACCGTAACAATGCTGTTTACAACATTCAGCATAACCGAGATCTCTTTGTTGATTATCCTTTCCTCAGCGAATATATTTGGGGTGATAGTACGGAAGTTGCCTTCGACCCTGCTACTTCTATTACAACAGCCGATGGTGACAGCCGTTATGATTCTTATGTACCTGCACCGTCTACAACTCCGACACCAACACCTACAACTCCTTCTGACAAGACTTATCTTTTCCGTCCTGTCGACGAGATTACTTCGGGTAAACAATATCTAATCGTTGTCAATAACAACGGAAAACTTCTTTCAGCTCAAACCGTTCAGGAAGGTAGAGAATATGGTTTTCTTTATGCAGAAGAAACGAAAGCTGAAGAGAATAATATGGTCTCACTCACCACGATGAATAATGCTTTCATACTCGAAGAGAGCAATGGTGGTTATTATATCAAGGATACTCAAGGGAGATACCTCTATAATGATAATGAACACGACAATTTCAATATTACCACCGATAAGACAAAGGCGGGTACGTGGGCTATACAAGACAATCGAGATGGCACCTTTGAGATTACAATGAACAATCACTATATCCAATTCGAAGAAGCCTATAATTCTTTTGGATGCTATCAATATGAAGTAGGAATTGTCCCTATGCTCTATGAATATGATTCAACGCTCGGCATCACACCGGCTTTCTTACCAAACAAGCATAAGACTGCCGACAACAGAATCTTTAACTTAAACGGTCAACAGGTTGACAAAAACTACAAAGGTGTAGTAATACGCAATGGCGTGAAATATATAAACAAATAATTGTCTTAAAAGAAACGAGATGGAAAAAAATTCCATCTCGTTTCCGTTTAATAGTATTTTATTCTATAACCATGCAAGTCTCAGAAATCAACATTGGGATTTATGAGTCATAATATCCAATACCATATCATCGGTAGCGCACATTGCTTTCTTACCGATACTTGTAAGATTCTGAATACTTCGGTCGACGTCGTTATCGATAATTCCTTCAACAGATGTAACATGTTTTCCTTCACGGGCTAATAAGGCACTAAGTAGAGCGGTACTCACACCAGAACAAATCTTCAAAGAGCAACTTGGTTTTGCTCCATCACAAATCATACCTGTCAGATTGGCTATCATATTCTTTACTGCATGGCACACATCCTCAAAATTGCCTCCCATCAGATAAGTAATACCACAACTGCTACCGATACTGGCCACAACACAACCACAAAGTGCACTTAAAGTTCCCAAACTCTGTTTGATATAAATAGCCGTCAGATGACTAAGCATCAATGCTCGTATCAATTCCTCATAAGTATTCTCGTTTTCCTCTGCATATACAGCAACGGGATTCGTCGCACAAATGCCCTGATTACCTGATCCAGAATTACTCATCACGGGAATCATTGCCCCTCCCATACGTGCATCACAAGCCGAAGCTGTCTTGGAAATAATATGCGAGAACATCGTATTACCAAAAATGCCATGACTCAAAGGACGTTCCAAGGTCTTACCTAGACAATGACCATAGTTGCCTTTGACACTCTCCTGAGCAGCTTTCATATTATACTCTTTAGTTTTGTGGATAAACTCTATCTCCTCAAGTGGCGCTGTCAAGGCAAAGTCCCATACCATTTTTAAGTTCAGATGAATATCTTTATCCTCGTCTTCAGCAACATGCTCCTGTCGCTTATCGAATAAAACTTCTCCGTTACGTTCTTCATAGACAAAATTGGTATGTGTACCTGATATAATCGCTGTAGAATAAATTCCATCTGCCTCACAGGTAATCTCTATATAGAGTTTTTCTTCGATATTGTTTTTCAAACAAACATTGATATGATTATCTGCGAGATACTCCTTACCCATTGCAAGAGAATCAGGAGTCAAATCCTTTATTACTTCCAATTGGTATTCGCTCTTACCAACGAGAGCGCCTAAAGCAATGGCAATAGGCAATCCGATCATACCAGTACCAGGGATTCCGACACCCATAGCATTCTTCAGTATGTTTGCACTAAGTAATGCCGTAATCTTATCAGGCCGACAACCAAGAATTTCAACAGCACGAGCAGTACATAGCGCAACGGCCATTGGTTCCGTACATCCAACAGCTGGGACAACTTCCTTTTTTACAAGATTAAGTATCTCGTTTCTAACCTTCTTATCTAGCATAGGGTATGTTATTTTATTTATTCTGCAAAAATACTATATTTTTTTGAATATACAAAAAATAAAGTCACGTTTCACAGCGTAACCTTATCAAGGTCTTTTAGAAATTAATAACCAAACGATTTATCATCTCATTTTTAGAAAGATAAAGATCAGTAGACTAGAGACAATTAAGAAGAACAACAAAGATAAAACTCTGGCCACATTAATAACTATAAGAACTATTATACAAATATAACTAATTACTTTGAATATATTTAAGAAGGAAGAGTTCTCACGAACTCACGTCGACAAAAATACGAGTAATCTAAATAATACAGAAATTATTGAGATAATTATAATTATGTTTATGTGTGGAAACGTTCATAAAATGTGTAAGAAGAACTTTTTTCTATATATTTTACAACTTATTCAATATTATTTACGAAATCTATGTGATCAAGTACATACTTTAGAAGAACCTAAACTGATATAGGAAAATAAATAGAAAAAAATAGAAAACTTTTGTTACGTCATAAAAATTAACTACCTTTGCGCACAGATAATAATTACCCATTTAACAAACTATTATGTTACTGCAGAAAATGCTTGGCTTTGATGCCAAGACTATGAAAGTTCGCACAGAAGTTGTTGCGGGCTGTACAACTTTTCTTACGATGTGCTATATCCTAGCCGTTAATCCAACTGTACTTAGTACAACAGGAATGGATAAAGGTGCGCTTTTTACCGCTACAGCCATCGCATCAGCTATTGCTACACTCTTGCTCGCCTTTATGGCAAAACTCCCTTTTGCACAAGCTCCTAGTATGGGTTTGAATGCATTCTTTGCCTTCACCCTCTGTCAGGCTATGGGATACAACTGGGAACAAGCTCTTGCTATCATGCTCATCGAGGGTGTAATCTTTCTACTCATAACATTTATTAATGTGCGAGAGATGATTCTAGATGCGATTCCAACTAACCTAAGACATGCTATCTCTGTAGGTATTGGAATGTTCATCGCATTTATCGGACTTAAGAATGCTGAAATTATTGTTCCTAATGATGCAACCTTCGTAAGTCTTGGCAAGTTTACACCAACAGCCATCCTTGGAACCTTTGGTATCGTGTTAAGTGGTGTACTTATGGCGCGCAAGGTTAAAGGAGCTTTATTCTTCAGTATCATCATCACAACACTTGTAGGCATACCTTTGGGTGTCACCGAAATACCAAGCAATTGGTTCCCTGTATCAATGCCTCAGGACATTTCACCCGTATTCTGCAAATTTGATTTCAATGGTATGTTTTCGCTAAAAACTGCCATGGTTGTAGTTTCACTCCTATTGGTAAATATCTTCGATACAGTTGGCACACTTGTAGGACTAGCTTATAAAACCCACATCGTACGCGAAGATGGAAGTATACCACATATCAAGGAAGCTATGATGAGTGATGCTATTGGTACGACGTGTGGAGCTTTCCTCGGATCAAGTACACTCACCACTTATGTAGAAAGTGCTTCTGGTATTGCAGAAGGTGGTCGGAGTGGTCTCACTTCCTTTACTGTGGGGGCGTTATTCTTGATTTCCCTCTTCCTGGCTCCAATATTCATGTTGATTCCAGGATGTGCAACCAGTGGAGCTCTCGTTTTAGTGGGCGTGTTGATGCTCGATAGTGTGAAACTGCTTGACTTAAAAGATGTAAGTGATGCTTTCCCGGCTTTCATCACGATGATCACAATGGTTTTGTGTTATTCTATTGCAGATGGCATCTGTCTCGGCATCCTGAGCTACGTCATTCTGAAGCTCTGTACTCAACAGTATAAGGCACTTAATCCGACATTGATCATACTAGCCATCATCTTTATATTGAACTTCATATTTGAATAAAATAAACATATTCCATGTAGTATCAACTGCATGGAATATTAATTTCTGACACACCTAAAAGGCATCAGCCTAGAACTAGGCCCCCACAGCTTGTCTGTGGGGCCTTTTCCATACCTTTTTATCTTTTTACGACATGAACTTGAAAAGAACCCTCTTATCTATATTCAATAGTTGGCATCGCCGATTAGTGATCATTTTACTTATCCTTGTTGCTATTTTTCGATATATCCCAGGATTAGGCGATTTCTACACACGGTCTATATATCCTTTGATGGCAACGCCTCTATCAACAATTACAGGGTTTATTCCTATTTGTGTAGGCGAAATCATATATGCGCTTATCATCGGATGGTTTATCTGGTATCCTATCTATACCATCCAGTCTTTAGACATATCATGGAAAGAGACTTTAGGCAATTGGATAGAGGGCGTAGCATGGATTTATGTATGGTTCTATCTAGCATGGGGATTAAACTATTCACAGAGTAATCTCCTTGTCAGAGCTCACATCCAACCAGCAAATTATAGTAAAGAGTTGCTCCAACAATTTGCCTACGAATACCTTGATAGTTTAAACGCCTCCTATACCAACATCTCACAAGACAGTAATGCTTATCACATATCCGACCTTGCCAAACAGCGTGAGATCGCAACACGACAACAAGTTGTGGATGGTTATTATCGAATAGAAGAAAAGAAATTAGGTATACATGCTCCTTTCAATAATGTCCCCCACGTGAAGACTATGCTTTACACCCCTCTCTATTCCAAATTCGGCGTGTCGGGAAGTATGGCACCTTTTACCGCAGAATTCACGATCAGTGGCGACCTCATGCCTACAGAATACGCATCAACCTATGCACACGAATATGCTCATCTATTGGGTGTAGCCAACGAAGGAGAAGCAACATTTTATAGCTACCTATGCTGTACAATGAGCAAGGACAAGGCTACAAAATATAGTGGTTATCTGAGTATCTATATGTATGTACTTGGAGCTTTGGAAAATGAAGACCCGAAACTTGCCAAGAACTTTCTTAGTCATACCGATCCAAGAATTCTTAACGACAAACAGGCCTCTATCAACCATTGGCGAGCTCTATACAGCGACTTACTAGGTCGCATACAACACAAAGCCTTCGAACTCTATTTACAAAGTAATCATGTTGATGGTGGAACCAAAAGCTATAGTCAAGTAATCGGATTATTGATTAGCTATAAACAAAAAGAAAAACTTGCCATAAACTCATCAAATCCGAAATAGACAGATATTATTAGATTTCGATGATTCTGATTCCACCATAAGGGGTCATATTAGAATCGTTATAGGCCTCCTTTACAGTAAACAATCCCGCATAGATTCCTCCACAGATGCACACCCCTCCATGAGCAAAAATCACAACATTCTCAAATTGTTGTTGCTTGATTTCATAGAATACATCTGTCACACGCTGATAAAATTCAGGGAATGATTCTCCCTCAGGTGTCGACATAGTACCATAGTGGTCGGTCCATTTGTGGAAGCGAGGATCGTTTTTCCATAAATTGTCATAGTTATCCATCTCCCACTCACCCATATTGTATTCCTTCAACCGACTATCTGTTATTGGCTGAAATCCACAATAATGCGCTAACTTCATAGCTCTACTAAGTGGTGACGAATAGCACACATCAAAATGAGAGATTCCATATACCTTCATCTCTTGTTGCAAATGAGTAAACGTCTCCCTAGCCTCCTCTTCAAAGCTATCTGCCACGGGCACATCACTCCATCCATAACAAGTTCCCTTGTCTACCCCAACACGAGTATGCCGTACAATAAATATTCTCATTTAATTATGCAAATAAATAAACACTTAATTCACAGAGTAAGAAGAGAGCCCCACAACAATCACCCGTATAGCCTCCCAGTTTGCGATTCATCATCAAATACAGAAAGAACATCACAACACCAGGTGTAAACATGATCCATTCCCAATTTGCAAATGCAGTAAGATAGAGATAGATAGCCATCGGGATAATCCCCTGTACGAAGATACTTATCGCCGCACCCAATGAGAATTGACGATATTCTACACGGTTCTTAGCCGTCGATGCCGTACGTGCATAAGGTAATACTTGAATCACTTGGGCTGCAATCAACTTTGCATAACAATCTGCTGCTACGATAAATAAAGCCGTGACCAAATAATAATGACTTACCGCGAAATCCCTCAACAACAAGAAAAAGAGAAGTTCGTAAATGATAAGTCCAAGCACACCAAAAGTTCCTATCCTACTATCTTTCATGATGGCTAAGATACGTTCTCTATCATTTCCGCCACCTCCGAAGCCATCAAAGAAATCAGCCAAACCATCCTCGTGAAGAGCACCCGTAAGCAATAATCTTGCAACCATTGCCAAAGCGACACTCACAGAAGCTGACACCCAAAATGATGATACTAAGAAGGTTAGGGCCATAACGCCACCCGTAAGCCAACCCATAAGTGGCCAATGTTCCACCACAGTCTCATAAGCACATTGCGGCGGTTGATAAATACGCCCAAATGGTAGACGGGTAAAGAAGATCAAGGCCGCCCACACACGGTCGAACCACCTCGGATTAGAAGTATTTAGTGATATTCGCATTTTCAAAATTATTCATTTCATTAATCATACATACAGCCGATTCCACGATAGGATAAGCACAGATAGCTCCTGTTCCCTCACCCAATCGAAGCCCAAGATTCAATAAAGGACGGGCATTCATCAAGTCAAGCATCCGCCGATGAGCCTTTTCATCGCCACAATGAGCAAATATGGCATAGTCAAGAACTTCGGGATGCATACGGGATGCTGCCAACATACAAGCTGTCATGATGAAACCATCCACGAGGATAACCATATGTTTCTCGGCAGCCCGCAACATGGCCCCAATGGCGCTAACCATCTCAAAACCACCGAAATACATGATAATACCCTCCACTTCATCAAGTTGAGGATTTTTCTCTTTCCATAACTGATATTGTTCTACCGAACGTTTCAAGATCAATCGTTTATGATGAATACCCTCCGTGTCGAGTCCCGCTCCGGCACCCACACATTCATCAAGCGGGATATTACCGAACAGACTCATCCAGATACTCGAAGGCGACGTATTAGCGATACCCATCTCTCCGATACTCAAGATGTTACAACCCTTCTCGACACATTCATCCACAAGCATAGCGCCAACTTCTATACATCGATTCATCTGTTCCTCGTTCATAGCAGGTTCATACAGGAAATTCTTTGTTCCCCAACCCACCTTACGGTCTATAATACGCGGATGGTCGCTGAGATCATAGTCAACTCCCATATCCACTATCGACAAATCAAAATGATGCTGGCGACAAAACATGTTAACACCGCCGCCACCACGGGTAAAGTTGATCATCTGCTGCCATGTGATCTCGCGTGGCGATACCGATACACCTTCATGCTCGATGCCATGATCTCCTCCCAAGAGCAAATGACAAGGATGGCACAGACGAGGTTCTAGAGACTGTTGGACGAGACCGATCTGCAAAGCAAGATCCTCGAGCACGCCCAACGATCCTTTGGGTTTATTCAAATTATCTATTTTCTCGATCAGAGCCGACTTTATCGACTCATCCGGTTTGGTAATATCAAATTTCTTCATTTTATTTTTACAGGAATTCCACTCACCATAAGAATCACTTCGTCAGCTCGAGATGCAACATATTGATTCATCCATCCCTCAAGATCTGTAAATCGACGCTGGATGGCATTCTCGCTCACCCCTCCACTACCAATTTCATTGGTCACAAAGATAAACGTAGCATCTTGAAGAGTAAGCCGATCAAATTCGGATTTCAAAGAACTGAGGGCTTCCTCCACCGTCGGTTGTTCCTTCACGGTTTTGTCGCTATCATAGAAAAAATTCGTTGCCCACAATGTGATACAATCCACTACCACTACGCGTCCACGAACATCATGCCGAGAAAGGAACTTCTCCTCTTCGATATTTGTCCAGTTATCTCCACGTCGTTCCTGATGCTTACGCACACGTTCTCGGAACTCTTCATCCCAAATATGGGCAGTAGCAAGATACACCGGATTCTTCGACAAAGAAAGAGCCAGTTTTTCGGCCTGCACACTCTTACCCGAACGCTGGCCACCCGTGATTAATATGATTTTTCTCATGATGTAGCAAAAGTACAAAAAATATTTCGTATATTTGCAAGAATGAAGCCAATAATGTTTTGCGCGACAGGTAGCGATGCTGGTAAAAGTATTCTTGCCACAGCACTTTGTCGTATTCTTAAGCAGGATGGTTATCATCCCGCTCCTTTCAAGGCCCAGAATATGGCCCTGAACAGTTATGTTACACCAGACGGATGCGAAATCGGGCGCGCACAGGCCGTACAAGCCGAAGCTGCAGGAGTAGAGATCGTATCGGATATGAATCCTATCTTGCTTAAACCTCAGAGCGATCACACCTCACAGGTCATTCTCAACGGTCATCCGATAGGTAACCGTTCGGCATATAGTTACTTCAGAAATGAAGGGCGCGAAGATTTACGCAAAGCTGCCTGTGAGGCTTTCGACCGTTTGGCGCACAGATATGACCCTATCGTCATGGAGGGGGCTGGAAGCATCAGCGAACTGAACTTAAAACGACAAGACTTGGTAAATCTTCCTATGGCTAGATATGCCGGAGCGAATGTGCTTTTGGTGGCTGACATCGATCGCGGGGGAGTCTTCGCTTCGTGCTATGGAAGTATTGCCTTGCAGGACGAGGAAGATCGCAAACTCATCAAGGGTATCATCATCAATAAATTTCGCGGCGATATCCGACTCTTTGATGAGGGCAGACAAATTCTAGAACGCATCTGTGGTGTACCTGTGTTGGGGGTCATACCTTATTTTAACGATATCCATATCGAGGAAGAAGATAGCGTGGAACTGGCACAGAAAAGTCATGCGGCTATACAAGGGAAAATAAATATTGCCGTGATATTGCTCAAACATATCAGCAATTTTACCGATTTCGACAGAATAGAGAACGATCCTCGTGTACATCTTTATTATACGAATAATGTCATCGATATCGATCATGCTGACATCGTCATCCTTCCAGGTAGCAAGTCTACTATCGACGACCTCTATGAACTACGTCATAATGATTGTGCTCAGGCTATCATCCGCGCATATCGTCAGGGCAAAACTATTATGGGCATCTGTGGAGGCTTCCAAATGTTGGGTATTGATGTCTGCGACCCAGAGCATATCGAGGGCAGCATCGAACGTATGCCGGGATTATCTCTGTTACCGATGTCCACAACGATGAATAGCGAGAAGACGACACGACAGGTGGATTTCTCTCATCATGGGAATATTCTAAGCGGATATGAAATCCATAATGGCATTTCATCATTCGACGATAAGGTTTTACAGGAAATGCTTAATAAGGAAAAATTAGTACACCATCATCGTGTCTATGGCACGTATGTACATGGAATCCTCGACAATCAGGAGTTTATAGAAGAGTTACTTGCCCCCTATAGGGGCAAATCTAATGAGGTCGTAGATTATCAGAAATATAAACAACAGCAATATGATAAACTTGCAGATCATGTACGACAACATCTCGACATCTCCCGACTCTACAATTTATAACTCATAAAAACATAGAATACAAATGTTGCAACACGGCGACGACATATATAATTATCCTAACATTCAAATCAATTTTAGTTCTAATATTTGGGGACATGCGGATCTTTCTGCCCTCAAGGATTATCTGGCTCTCCATCTGGACGTCATCGATAACTATCCGGAACCGGATGCCCATTCATTGGAATCCCTTATCGCTGATAAGGTAGGAATCTCTCGCGATGAGGTCTTGGTGACCAACGGGGCTACAGAAGGTATTTACCTGTTACACGAGCTCTTTCAAGATGCCTATCACGACATTCCCCAACCTACATTTGCAGAATATCACGATTCCGGTCTGAGGTTTTGCCATCGGAATATTCATAATTGCGAGAATCGGAGAACCGTTCATTGGTTATGCAACCCCAACAATCCTACGGGAAAGTGGAGCGATCTTTCACAAGTTATTGATAGTCAGGATATTTTCATCATAGACCAGGCTTACGAGAATTATACACTCCATCCTTCCTTACACGATACAGATACGGTAAAAGAGAAAAATATTATCTTGCTCCATTCCATGACCAAGAAGTATTGTATTCCCGGCATCCGACTGGGTTATGTGACGGCCCATCATGACATCATCGCGCGTCTGCGTATGCTCAAACAACCTTGGAGCGTAAATGCTTTGGCATTAGAAGCGGGAAAGTTTTTGTTGCAAAACGACATCCATGTGTTACCGGATATGCATCATCTATTGGATGAGACACAGAAATTCCGTAAACAAATCGACCATATCGAGGGGTTCATGACATATCCTACTGACACCAACTTCTTCCTTATCGAACACAAGGGGCATGCTCACACAGGTTCGATTCCTACGCTCAAAACCTATTTGGCCACCCGCGGAATATTAGTACGCGACTGTTCTAATTTCAAAAACCTATCCAGTCATTTCATCCGAGTAGCTACACAGTTGCCCGAAGAAAATAAAGAGTTAATAAAATGGTTCAAGCAATATCCTTATTCGTAGGATGGATTCTCGACCGTATCTTCGGCGATCCATCATGTCTTCCCCATCCTATTGTGGGCTTTGGCAAAGTCATTGCCTGGTGTGAACATCATTTTAATCATGGCAGCCATCGCAAAATCAAAGGAGGCATTGTGGCTGTCTGCCTCATTCTCGCCACATATCTCCTCATCAAGGGACTATTATATCTACCCCATTTTTTGATACAATGCTTCAACCTGCCGAGTTCTCCACTAACAGAAATTCTTGCGATTATCGTCCAAGGTATCCTCATCTTCTACGGTCTTGCCGGAACAACCCTCATCAAGGAAGTTAGTATGGTATTTATCAAACTCGATCAATCCTTAGATAAAGGACGCAAACAAGTAGCTCGAATCGTAGGTCGAGACACCTCATCGCTTTCCGCCCAAGAAGTCCGTATGGCCGCCTTCGAGACCCTTGCAGAGAATCTCTCCGATGGCGTTATCGCTCCTCTTTTTTGGTTAGCCCTACTCGGCGTACCCGGTATGATGGCCTACAAGATGGTCAACACCCTCGACTCGATGATAGCCTATCGCACAACGAGATATAAGGATTTTGGATGCGTTGCCGCCCATATCGACGATGTAGCCAACTGGCTACCAGCTCGTATCACGGCATTTCTCATGGTCATCGCTTCTCTGTTCTTAAGATTACGCCATACATTCCCTACGTGTCATCGTCATCTCATCAGAAGCATATGCACAAACGCATCACGCCATCTCTCGCCCAACAGTGGATGGCCGGAGGCTGCGTTGGCCATGATCTTGGATTGTAGATTTGGTGGACCTCATCAATATTTCGGAGAAATCATCAGTAAACCATTCATCGGCGATAATCCGCGTCCTTTATCCACCAATGATATGCGATTATCCATCCTTATCAACCGTATCGCTGAAGATCTTGCCATCCTCTGCATTCTCCTCATATATATCGCATAAAAACACTACAAGGTATCCGAGTTCTACGAAAAGTAACGGAAAGACAAATGATTGTAACATGACGTAAAGTATTTTTGCGAAGAATATTATAACTTCGCAATCGAAATCTCATGCGAAATACATTTGATCGACAAAACAAATCGTTACAATCATATTACCATGAAAAAGAAAACATTTATTCTATTATTGTTTGTCGTCTTCATGATGACAAGTATGTGTGCGCAACAACGCCGTCCGATCGACTCGCGCCATCCTCTATGGCTTGTACATGTGGACGTCTGGAACAAGGCCGACCCTCAGAAGATCATCGACCAGATTCCTAACGACATCCGACCATATGTTTGTATGAATCTTTCCCTCAGTTGCCAATACGACACAAAAAAGAATCTTTACAAGATGCCTCAAAATGCCGTACGAACCTATAAATCGTGGGGGTCGATATGTCAGAAGAACGGATTATGGTTCACTTGTCAACCGGCTTCAGGCGGTCATACGCATATCCAAGATGATGACCTTGAAACTTTCGAGTATTTCTTTAAAACCTATCCAAATTTCCTGGGATGGAACTATGCCGAACAGTTTTGGGGATTTGATGAAACCAACGACAAGAGTTCTAGTTCGCAGGCCCATCGCATCGCCCTCTTTGCCAAACTCGTCAAGATGAGTCATCAATATGGCGGTTTCCTTACGATCTCTTTCTGTGGAAATGTATGGTCGCATCCTCTCAACCCTATGGGTATGCTCAAACGAAACCAAGATCTGTTAGCAGCATGCAAGGCTTATCCGGAATCTATACTTTGGCTCTATAAATATACCACATCGAGTTGCTTCTATAACAACGAGAGTATGACCATAGCCCCTTTTATCTCCGGTCTCACCAAGAACTATGGTGTTCGATACGACAACTGTGGATGGAATGGTGCCATGGAGGACATCTTTGGTAAAGATCATCCTCAGAAATATCCTGTCAGCGCCGGAATTGGCACCGTGATGGAACAGACAGCCATGAATGGCGGAGCTGTATGGGATGGCCCGGAACTCATCTGGACGGAGGATTTCACGGAGACCAATCGTACAAACGTTGATGGTTACACGCGTCGCAACTGGACGACTTTCCCTGGATTCCGCAATATCTGGCTAGATATGTTCCGTAAGATCATCGACGGTTCTCTTTATATCCCTTCTCGTGAGGAGGTCGTTGGTAAGACGAAAATATGCATCATTAACGATATAAATACAGGTAGTGATGAGGATAAGTATGCCACTTGGGACGATCTATATGATGGTCTCTACAAACAGGATGACCCTCTCAACAAGGGTAATGGACAATGGATGAATAATTTGTGCTACTTCAAGAAGACTGGTAGATATGGTACAATTCCTGTGATGGAGGGACTTTACGATGAGATGGCGCAGCAGATTCCTCTCCAGATCAAGAAATCGGAACGCACGCAGAAGTGGGCGACAATAGAAAAGAAGGTAGCCGACTTCAACCAATATTATCCGGAGATTAGTACAGGCGACCTTTTCGTTGAACGTTATCGTAACCAACTCGTTACCTACACGCCATACTCTTATCTCAATGTCAAGACTTCTGCTGATGCCACAATACCTTTATTATATAATACATGCAAACAGATGAAGTTGCATTATGGTAAACTGAGTTCCGGTCTTATTCGAGAATCTGCCGACCATATCGACTTCTATCTCAACAACTATCGTACCGATACCACATCTGTCGTTACCGATAGAATCGTCATCGAGGGCGCATCTTCTCGTCCGACATTCAGCGTCATCTCTCGTCAAGAGGCTACAGCTACGACAGAGGAGCATTGGGATGCCGGCACTTATACGCTGAATGTTTCTCATAATGGTCCTGTCGACATCCGTATTCAATGTGCGGGAGAAGGTACTGGACGACTCTCTGACGAACTTCCTTCTACACCTTTGGAACAACCCGTTCAACCGGCTCCTTTCAATGGAGAGGTCATCGTGGAGGCTGAGGATATGGACTTCAAGGATATTCGTGAATGTGTACTCGACCCTTACAACCAATATCCCGATGAACGTGGAAATGCGGGCAATGGTTTCGCCGATATGGGTACCCGTACCACAGGAACGTTACGCCATAAACTCCATCTGAACCAGTCGGGCGAATATCGCATTAGCGTAAGATATATGGCTGAAGATGGAGGAACCATTACCGCAAAGGTGAATGGATCTTCTACTTCCCTTCCTCTTAACAAGTCTACTGAAGGTAAATGGCAGAAAGCTACTTTTACGGCTCCGCTCTCTGCTGATAACGATATCACCTACACCAATACAGGCGCAACACGTCTGTATATAGACCAAGTCATTTATACGCCGACAAATATCGAGCCGGAAAAATATCTCGTTACTGTGCGAAACGTTGAACATGCCACCATCACCCCAAATGTCGATCAAGCTACAGAGGGAGAAAAGGTAAGTTTGAAAGTCGACCTCGACCCAGGATATGAGCTGAAAGAGTTACGCGTCGTAAGTTCTGTATATTATAGTATGAACAAGACGATTGCTGTCAACCCGGATGGTAACATTTCCTTTACCATGCCTGACGAGAATGTCACCATACTTCCGATCCTCGAGAATACGGCACTCAGCTATCATCTCGACTTTACCAATGTAAACAATGGTACGATACCGGCGGGATGGAGCGTTACACAGGGCAACAACGAAAAGCATGATTATCCTAATGCGTATAATTCCGGATCACGTACCTTTGCGGGGTTCTCAGGCTATCAGGGCAAAGGACTTTACTGGCGTGAGGTAAGTGCCGAATATGGTCGACTCGAGGGTTATCCACTCACACTCGCTCCTGGCGAATATAAGTTGACATGGGCTATGGCTGGATGGACCGGTGAACCTCAATATACGGCTTGCATCACAAACCTTGCGGGTAGTACGTTAGCCACATCGCCAAGTTATACGGCGACTCCGAATGTCAATCGTAATACTTCTGCTGACATTTCCTCTGCCGAGAAGCAGAGCCTTCATTTCAGCATCGCCACAGCTGGCGACTATGTCATCAAGTTTGCTTGCCCTGGCGGTTTCGCGGAGTATCTATTGCTCGATTGCGAGATTTCACACGACCAGTCTACAGGCATTCAACTTGTGAACCGTGAGAACACAGATGAGCATACGCCAATCTACAACCTTGCGGGACAACGGGTTTCTGACACTTATCATGGCATCATCATCAAGAAGGGTAAGAAATATACTAGATAGACTATGCCATAGAACAAAAAGAAAAAGGCAATCCACTACGGGTTGCCTTTTCACTTTCCATTAATCTCAAAAAAACAATTAAAAAATCATGTTCTAATAATCGCCTAATATCCTTCGAACTCCGCGATATTTGCGGGCATAATAGTCGTCTTCAATATCGCTGATCGTCACACCACGTGTGATACTGGAATGGATAAATTTAAAATCGCCATTTCCTTCCACCTCACATACGATACCTACATGTCCTATATAATGACTATTGCTACCAAAGAAAACCAAATCACCAACTTTCACGTCTTCCTTATCATCGATGGCAATACCTTCCTGCCATTGGTCGCGACTAGAAGCCCCTATCTTGATATTCATACTCTTATAAACATATCCTGTAAAACCGGAACAATCAAAAGAACTCGGTCCTTTACTACCATAATGATAAGGACGTCCCAAGAAGTCTTTTGCCCTGTCCACGAGAGAACTTCCCGTTACATTAAAGAGGGCCTCGAATTCTGAATGATCATAGAAATCTTCTGAATATTCCGGTGACGGCTCGTTAGTCACAGGATTACCTGCAACGGCAGAAACCGAAACGGTAAGAAAGAGCGTAAAAGTCAAAATAATGTTTTTATAGTTCATGATGGTTTCTTTGTTATGTCACAAAGATAACAAAAAAAGTACACCTCTAAAAATGGAAAAATACAGAAATTAACAAGTAAACCCGTGAGGTGGTATAAAATTAAGGGCTATTATTACTTTTTGTGAGAATCCGACCATATTATAACGATTGTGAAAGAAATCACAGATTTTCCTTTTCATACTTTTCTGTCATCGACAAAATACCTGAAGAAATCTATAGCGTTACAGTTGTTACAGTTACAGTTAGTTTTTTAAGGGGTATATACATCATGCTTATTTGTATTTTTTTTACAGACTCTGATCAACTTCCTCTAAGAGGATACTCTATTATATATATAGTATATATTATATATATAATATATATAATAATATATATTAATTATATATAAAGAAAAATATATACAAAATAGAGAAGAGGCGCATATTGGCCACCTCAAAAAAATAACTGTAACAACTGTAACTGTAACGCTTTAACGATTAAACTTTTCTCTAAGAAGCAGTATATCAGAAAGTTACGATTTATCAGAAAGTAATTGTTTTATGAGATTCTACCCATTTCCCTTGTTTTACCTTTCCTTTTTGGGGGTAATTTCTTTAAAATTCTCAAGTTTTAGCCATAAAAGGAACGTATTTTCGCCATTACAATCCTAAAAAGACTGGATATTGCACACCATCATTCCGAAGGAATCTCGAAGTTTCATGCGCTTTTTTCGTATCTTCACCATGGAAAGTTCACAAAAAAAGACTCCCATACACATTTCTGTGCATGAGAGTCTTTTATAAAAATATCGATAATATTCTCTTGTTACATTCCCTTTGGAATGATAAGGAAACCGCCTCGTGCGCTACAGTCTACATCAGTAGGGAGGTTACGGGTATTGATGACTTCTGATTTCAAATCCAACCCCTTACCGGCATCCGTTACGAGGATATAGTCTTCCGCCGGAAGATTCAGTTCCTTCAAGTCTACTTTCAACGTCTGTTTCTCATCCTTACCGTTGATACCGGCAATAAACCATTTCTGTCCTTTTCTGCGTGCCATCACCACATATTCACCTGGATAACCTGCAAGCAATTTCGTATCGTCCCATGTTGTAGGGAGATAACCGAACAGCGCCTGTTCTACCTTTCGCTTAGGTTGCAGATAACTTTCAGGGCGATCGGCGAGATGCTGCAAAGAAGATTCAAAGAGTACGGTGAGAGCCAACTCATGAGCATCCGTTGTGATGTGTGGATGTTGTGAATCCGAGAAGGTACATGGCGTATAATCCATCGGCCCTACCACATTACGAGTGAAAGGCAAAGTAGCGTTGTGCGCAGCGGCACGACTTGTGAGATCGCCACGGTTGTTATACCATTCGGCACCATACACGCCCTCTGTCGACACGAGGTTAGGATACGTACGCTGCCATCCACGCGGAATCGTAGCGCCATGGAAGTTGACCAGCAAATGATGCTTGGCAGCACTCTTCAACAGATCGATACAATATTCCATGGTGGCCTGTGTGTCACCATCGAAGAAGTCGATCTTCACACCACTAACGCCCATCTTCTCACACCACGCAAATTCCTTTTCGCGCTTTTCCGGGTCGTTGAGTCGGTATTTCGGTCCGGGAGCGCCATCAATCCATCCCGTTGTAGAATTATACCAGATGATTGGTTTGATACCCTTGCTGAGACTATACTTCAGAGCATCTTCTATCGTATAGCCATCCTTCATCTCGTCCCATTCCGCATCAATGAGCACGTAAGGCAAATGCAACGTCACGGCCATATCCACATATTTCTTAATAATGTTATAGTCGTTGCTGCCATGGTTATATGCCCAATAGATCCATGAAACCACACCAGGTCTTATCCATTTCGTGTTCAGAATCTCACAAGGTTTGCTGACATCCGTCACCAATGTTGATGCGACGATATCTTTCAGCGTACCCATCATGACCACACGCCATGGAGAGTGCCACAAGCCCGAAACCTGTTTATCGGAACGTCCCAAAGTTACGCGATATTGATCGCGCTGTCCAGCATTATCGAGCGAAGAAGCACTATGCACACTTTCGATGTTGGCCTCTGTGAACAGCGCAAAAAAACCTTGCTGCGGTTCTACAAGTGCCGGATAGCCCCAATGGGTATTCACATCATTGCCATCGGTAGCAAGCGGAAAGAACTGTTCGTAAGCATCTGTATATTTCTGAATCCATCGACGAGTACCGTCAGCGATGAGATATCGAGTCTGTTCATCTTTCACCACCGTAGGACGGGCAAAACGGGTCTCATAGCGAAAAGCGATGCCATCATTAAACATCTGCAAGGCCACTTCCACCTTCTTGCCCTCTGCATTATGGAAAAGCATAGAATATCCGTGACCTTTCTTCGATATATGCGACTTTTTTCCCTCTATCATATCATAGTCGACATCGAATTTCTTGCCATCAAAGATGTTAACGAAGGTAAGGTTTGTAAGATCTTCGTTAGAAGTGTGAAAACCGAAGTTTGATATTTCCGTCATCTTCTTGCCGTCATAACATACCACGAGTTTATTCTTATCCCATCGTGCTACGATTTTACCATTCGGCGACTTAGCCACCTGCGCCAAAGCAGAAAGACTTGTTAAGATTAGTAGAGCTAATAATTGTATTTTTTTCATGATGGTTGATTTTTCAGTTGGCAAAAGTACACTTTTTTATCGAATATCGCAAATTAATCGTCGTAAATTAATGATTACGCAGATTCCATTTGGAATTATCACTCGAGAAATCGTATTCGGCCAACGTCGGCGTACTGTCTCCAACAGAATATATACAATATTTCTTGTTGTCGCCATCCATGCCCGGGATAGCCTTTGGCATGATGCGATAAGTGCCATCAACGAGCTGCTCGATGCGCCATAATTGGTTGTCAGCGCCCGTATATTCAGGCGTAGTGGTAAGTTCTTTATCCGCCGTTGCCGTGAGCGCACGTTGTGTATCTTCGATAGTAATCTTGAAATATGGATTACTCAGATAACCACCCTTCTCGGGAACAGCCGTTATCGTCCAACGCTGATGAGGACGGAACATATAGTCGCCACAGCGCAGGGCGATGTCTCCCTTAGGCCAACCCGCCTCCACATCAGCAAGTTGCTGTACAGGAATCTTCTTGAGCGGTTTACTCAAATCCATGTTCCAGAATCCCTCTCGTTCTTGTGGGATGCGTACGAAATCCACGGCCAACTCTAAGGAATAGCCACGGCGTTCTGATTCAATCTCGAAAGTTCCGCCCTTGAATTCCTCTCCGGCTACAGGCCATCCATTCTTCCAGATCAATGGTCGAATACCCAACACGCTTCGACCGCTACGATCGAAGTCGGCTTCGTAATGGCACGACATAATCTCTACTCCTTCGTCGATGACGGTCCTACCGAAATGACCGGGACCGCATACTCTGCCTCCCGCAGCTATCACCATGCGTCCACCTCCATGGAACATATCTCTGCCCACGTTGTCGACATACGGGCCCTCGACATTCTTAGAGCGTCCCACTACTATATTATAGGTGGAATTCACGCCATCGCAACAGGTGCCGTGAGTGCCGAGTAGATAATACCATCCGTCACGATAGATGAGATCGGTAGCCTCACAGTCGATGGCAATATCTTTCTCTTTATTTCCCTTCATGCGCTCACCTGTCTGTGGGTCGAGCTCTATCAGACGGATAGTACCAAAGTAGGTGCCGTAGCTTACCCACAATCGTCCCGTGTTGGGGTCCATCAACAAACTTGGGTCGATGGCATCTTGATCTTCCATTCCGTCAGAAGCACATACCTCGATAGGTTTGGTAAACTTGAAATCTGGCGATTTCGGGTCTAGTGTCTTGTTCCACATCGTGAGAATTCTACCGTTATGGCCACCTCCAAGACCGCCACCGGTAGCACCATAGATTACGAGATAGCGATCGCCAATCTTCATCACGTCAGGAGCTGCGCCACCACCGGGACGCTCTGCCCCACTATGCCAAGACCAGCCATCATCGCTGATGAGACCGCCTCCGCCCGTACCAAACGTATAATATTTGCCATCACACTCTGCGATGGTGGAAGGATCGTGAATATAAGGGGTACCGATCTGTGCCTCGGCTGTTGCCGCTAAAGTAAGAGCAGCAAAGAAAGTATAAAGTTTTTTCATTATTTTAAGGTTATCGTATACTGATTAGTGATAGGTTTTCCATTCTCGTCGATGAAGCGAACGCACATATCGCTGAGTCCCGGTCCGTTGATGACAGCCACGCGCAAAATGTTACGTCCCGGTTTTAGATTGATACGAGCCGACATACCGTCATCCTCAACCATTCTTCTGTCGCCCGAAAGCATCAACACCTGTTTACCGTTAAGCCACCAAGAAGAAGCTCCATTGCTTCCTGCTGCCAAGCGTACATTTTTCATTCCTTTAGGACAGTCGATAATGGTGTATGCCCAGAAGAGCGACCCATAAGTCTGATCACCATATTTCTCGGCAAATCTGAAGAGTTTCACATTGAAATTCTCACTGTCCAGGGCGTGCCACTTCAAGTTTTGCGCCCCCACTTTCTCACTCTTTCCGGCCTTAGGCAATGCCGTCATCTGACCTTTAAAATAGGTTTTATTGAAAGCCTTGTCGAGATAAGAATCCGTAAAGATAATGTTCGACTGCACATCTTGCTTGATTGGCTCGAGCATCATCCAGCGACGAATAAAGCCTTCGCCATCCGGTGAAATGTTTTGAACCTGAACAGGAGCAAAATACTTTGGGCGATTCTTGAATTGCAACCAGTCGATACTTGCCGGTTTATCTTCACACGTTACCACAAGATCAGTTACTCCATTAGGTTGATAATTCAATGGTACTGTGAGTGTTAACCATTGATTACTAAGGTCACGCTTAAACATTCCCTGTCCACTCTTCACGACGATTGGCACGCGTGCTATCACCTTACCATCAGTACTCTTCTCACGAATTGCGATTTCCGTATTCTCGGCAGCTTTCACGTTGACCATGACATATCCGTCACAAACAGAAGAAAAGTCTACACCCTCATATTTTATCCAACTTCCCTTATTCTTGAGTACAGCATTCATGCCCAGGAAACAATCGGTCGTATCTACATACGCTGTCTGCACATCATCGCTGGCAGAAGAATAGCGGTCTATCTGTATTCTGTCTGTAGCCTTATTGATGCCCACGCCACGCAATGTCGGTGCCACCTCCTGTATTGTTCCATCGGCATTGAAAAAGAGGCGATCGATGCAGACAGAGCGGTTTTTGTCGAATTTTGGTGAATAATCGTTATGATGATAGAATAGATACCATTGCCCCTTATAGTTGACAATGCTGTGATGATTAGTCCAACAACCGTTAGCGTGTTCCTTCATGATAACGCCATTAAACTCCCATGGTCCTAGTGGGTTATCGCTCATACTGTATGCTAGGGTTTCAGTACCGTCTTTCTCTCGCACCCAAGGAAAGGTAAGATAATATTTGCCATTGTTCTTGAAAACGAAAGGCCCTTCCTTGAAACCATCAGGCAATCCCTCCATCAACTTCTGTTCGCCATCCAGTTCTGTGAGATTATCTTTCAGTTTGGCGCCACGCAATCCCATGCCGCCCCAATAGATATAGGCAGAACCATCATCGTCGAGCAACACACAAGGATCTATGCCCATGAGTCCCTTGATCGGTTGCGCATCACAGGAGAACGGACCGACAGGGGTATTGGCTACAGCAACACCGATATTGAAACCTCGTCCATCTTTCGGAGTATTAGGGAAGAAGAAATAATATTTACCATTCTTATACACACAGTCGGGAGCCCACATCGAATAACCATCATGTTTGCCCCAAGGCACATCTTTCTGGTCGATGATTACACCATGATCGTGCCAATTTATAAGATCGTCAGAAGAGAAAACATGATAATCAGCCATGCAGAACCAATCTTGCCGCTGCCCCTCCGGTGCAGGGATGTCATGTGAAGGATAGAGATATACCTTGCCATTGAAGACCCTTGCTGTAGGGTCGGCAGTAAATTGTCCCGAAATGATCGGGTTCTGAGCATGAACAGAGAGCGCAATGCCGGCGAGCATTAAGCCTATCGTTCGTTTTTTCGAGTTGTTAGTTGTTTTGTGTTTCATACTATTATTTAATTTCGTATGCAAAGGTATAGAATTTGTGCTAATTTTACTTTGTAAAACTTCTCAATTTCTTTCATAATTGTTTCATTCTGATACTAATCGTAAATAAGGCTATATATATTATCTTTTTAGGTGGTATGCGGGATAATTTCTTTGTGAACAGAGTCGGATATTGGCAAATTTGTTGTATTTTTGCATCTCTATTAGTGATAACAAAAAAGAATAAATATATGTCTAGGATAGAAGAAGATAAACATACCGTTCGTCAGATGGTGGAAATCTATTGCCATGGCAACCATCATACGCGCGAAGGACTTTGTGAAGAATGCCGCACACTTTTAGAATATTCCCATTTCCGCCTCGACCATTGCAAATTTGGTGAAAACAAAACCACCTGTAAGGTTTGCCCTGTACATTGTTATAAACCGGAAATGCGTGAACGGATGCGCCGTGTGATGATATATGCGGGACCTCGTATGTTGTGGCATCATCCCTTGGCTGCCCTCCGCCATCTGTGGCGCGAAATGAGGTAGTATGATTACGACAAGATCCCGAACGAACGGTTCCCGAAGGAATCCCGAATACTAAGACAGAAACATCTGTACATAGCACGGGATGCGACAAAAGAATTCTACCTGACTTACTTAGAAGTGGTTTCTTCGTCCTTCTTTCCGAATTCATGCTGATAGCCTTCGCTTGTGACGATGGCATGGATATTGTCGGCATTCAATTCTACGAAGACCTGATCGAATGGGTTGATGACGATACTTGGTAATGGTTTCTTCTCCTTGCCGTTCTGAGTCGACGCGGCATACATCTGCTCGTTGATGGCTATAGCATCATTGAAACTCATCAGTTGGACACGAGGACGCTTGCCACTGGCCTTAATATTAGGCTCATGCAATAGGGAACGAAAATCGGTATACAACTGGAATACGGGAATGTCTTCTCTCATCAGCCAATTGAACGATATCTGGGTGTCCTCAGGCCATTTCTCCATGGTTTCTCCGGTATCCGGATTCTGTACGAGTTCTGGTTCCTTGTTGGCCATAAAAGGTACGATAAATGGGGAATGGCATATCGTAAAAGTGAGCAGATTGGCATATTGTGGGTCTTGATAGTTCTTTGGGAATTCTTGTATCAACCCTTTGAGAAATGCGTTCTCACATGGTTTGGAGAGGTCGTTGGGAGTGAATACCGGTATGTTAGTGACGATGGCAAAACGACTGGCATACTGTAGATCCTTCAAACCGCTGATTTGAATGGTGGCAAACTCGTCTTTAGCTCTATGTACGGTTACTCCTGTTGAGGTTTCGATATATACAATCTCGCAGCCTTCTGTGTGGTTGGGTACACAAAGGCGTACTTTCTGACCTTTCACGATCTCGCCATGTACCGTACCTCTCACCTCGACGTCGCTATCTGACAACTTACGGGCGGTTTCTATCATAAAAGTGAAGGGCTGACCAACGATATGCTCACGAAAAGGAGCTTCTATGTCTTCCACCTTATTGTTAATGTCCATATCAACCATTGCTGGTCGCTCGACAGACTTTTCAAACTGTTCTTCCTCTGATTTGTTTTCCGCAGTATGTTCTGTGTTATTTTTTTTCCCAAAAAGTTTATCAAAAATGCTCATAATTAGTTATTTTTCATAAATATTTCTTCTTCATTATAGTGCAAAAATAGCAAAATTAGGCAATCTAACAAAATATTTTCTAAAAAATTTCGAAAATTTGCTTTGATATTTGATTTAATTTATTATATTTGCCACAGAACATTTATTATTTTATTACTACTTATTCATACGCATAACATCTTGAGAATTAAGATAAAAGAGTTCCAGGGTATATTAATATTCGCAATGATTATTACTTCAGGATGCTCCAATGATGATTCTTACACACTGGAACCAGACATAAACATCCCTGTCGCCTTCAATACTTATGTTGAAGGTGGGAATAATGTTTCATCTATTTCTACGCGTACAGGAGAAGTTGCCCCTGTAGGAGCAATTCAAAACGTTGATCGGCTACGCCAATATGGATTCGGTGTGTTCAGCTACTATACCGAAGGAAATAATTATGCCGGCAATACCAGGGCTAACTTTATGTGGGATCAGAAAATTGAGTATAGTAGCGGATGGACTTATTCGCCTTTGAGATATTGGCCTACAGAATCGACAAGGAATTCTGTTGTCGTCCAAAATCTACTATCCTTCTTCTCTTATGCGCCTTTCTATGAGGCTTTGGGTGGAACGGCTTGTGACGTCACGGGCAACATCAATGCTGTAAGTGCGCAGAATTTTATGGCGAAGACGGGGGCTAACAATGGTATCGTAGCCATCTCTAATAATAATTATGTGGGTGACCCGCTCGTATTATATAAGGTGGGACAGAATCCTTCTGAACATGTCGATTTGCTTTGGGGTGTCGTTCCGTCTGGGACAACATCATATCAGGACGCAAGTGGCAACACGGTGGCGCTTACGCCTGGTAGACCTTATGCCAACATGAGTCAACAGTCGCGTAATAGTAATGTGAACTTCCACTTTAAGCATGCGCTCATGCGTATCGGTTTGAATGTGCAGTGCGACTATTCGGGTACAGGGGATGATGCGGAAAACGGTATACAAACCTTGTTCTTGTTTAAGGATGCTTCCATCAGAATCAATACGCCAAATTCGGCTACGCTTAATCTTAACAATACGGTGGCTAACACGCCATTGTGGCAGAATATCGGCTATCAAACCGTTGTGAGCGAAGATGATGAGACGGCTGTATTTGGTAGAGGCAAGACGACTCTGCAAATAGATAGTTCCTTCATCTCGCCTTCTTTGCGTGACTTTGATTATGGGAGCAATTCTCTTACTACTGAGGAGAAGAATAGTAAGTGGAGTTTTGCTTATACGAATAAGGAGAATACGAGGAATTTGCTTAAGGATGTTGCGGTAGGTAATTCTTCTGTTCCGGCATATTACATGATCATCCCTGATACTTGTACTCATTCGCCAAGAACGGTATTGGAGATTTCAGCCACGTATTCTATCCAGATCCGTGACCCTCGACTGGTGCTCACGAATGGGTTTACCAGACAGTTGATTACACGAAACTCTACACTCGTACTGGAGAAATTCCAGGCGGGTAAAGCTTATACTATTAATATCATTCTGAGCAGGAACAAGATGGAGTTCAAGGTTTCTTGTGATGATTGGCAAGAGCCTATCAGCTATAATCCTGATGTTGATCTTTGGGCTGAAACTACGCCTGATTATATCGACTTGCATCCGAATATCGGTTATCTGCCTTATGTCACTCCATGGGATAATGAGGCTAGTAATCGTTCTTTGGATTTGCATCCTCCTGTTGGATATTCTAATTCTGTTGAACCGTGGGAGAACGATCCTATTAGAACTATTGATTTTAAATGATGAATATACGTTTCCGACATATCCTATACGCGACAATGATGATATCTCCTTTCTTGATATTATCTTGTTCGGATGAGTTGTCTGCTGAGGGCAACAAGAATCCTAGCAGCATCTATTTCCGTGTATCTACATCGCAACTCGATGACCAATCGTCTATGACCCGTTCTTCGATTGGTGAGGTCAATAA
>Ga0256407_10000876_pt1 | contig 67780 bp, 56 predicted proteins | sample RumenRJG_04DNA_FD_193489 | JGI IMG/M metagenome (GOLD analysis project Ga0256407, IMG submission 193489) | Bovine rumen microbial communities from Lethbridge, Alberta, Canada - RJG_04 | ecosystem: Host-associated > Mammals > Digestive system > Stomach > Rumen | place: Canada: Alberta... | reverse complement strand
GATCCCTTGAAGAGTACAAGGTAGATAGGGCAGGGGTGTAAGTGTTGTGAGACACTCAGCTGACTGTCACTAATAGATCGAAGGCTTGATCAAGAGAAGGTTTTGAAGTCTGTATGAAGTTTTGAAGGTACTTTAAGTACAATGAAAATTTAAGGCCTGGTGGCTCAGTTGGTTAGAGCGCCGCCCTGTCACGGCGGAGGTCGAGGGTTCGAACCCCTCTCAGGTCGTATGGGATCTTAGCTCAGCTGGGAGAGCATCTGCCTTACAAGCAGGAGGTCATAGGTTCGAGCCCTATAGGTCCCATTTTTCTTTAATTTAATACGCCGATGTGGCTCAATTGGCAGAGCAGCTGATTTGTAATCAGCAGGTTAACGGTTCGAGTCCGTTCATCGGCTTTTTGTCTGGAAACAGACAGATGGGTGGTTTCCCGAGTGGCCAAAGGGGACAGACTGTAAATCTGCTGCATCTTGCTTCGATGGTTCGAATCCATCACCACCCATTGGCGAAAGCCTTTATGGATATCGCGGGGTGGAGCAGTCTGGAAGCTCGCCGGGCTCATAACCCGGAGGTCACAGGTTCAAATCCTGTCCCCGCAACTCTTATACTTCTGGTCATTGGCTAAAAGGCCGGATGACACAGGAGCTATTTTTTTATAACGATATGCCCAGTTAGCTCAGTTGGTAGAGCAGGGGACTGAAAATCCCCGTGTCTCTGGTTCGATTCCGGAACTGGGCAGCCCTTGAAAGGATCCGTCGAAAGACGGGTCCTTTTTTTGTCAGATCAATTCTTAAGAAAACTTGAAGATTACTTGAAGAATTTTTTAATATCGGTATTAATATAATTTCATATAAAAAATAAATTCGAAGGGAATTGCAACTAAAAAGTATATTTTCCGTGGCTAGGGTATATAATAACATAGTATCGAAGACGGTGAGAGGCGCACCGACTTCATCATTCGCGCTTAAGAAAGGAGTGCAGAGCAGTGTTTTTTAAGAAGCTTAAGCGGTTCGCAGCTGTCCTTATGCTGACCGCGGTTGCTCTGTCAGTTACTTTCGCGCCGGTAGGAATTCAGGCATACGCCGATTCTTATACTAAAACTGAAAAGACTATGGCGAGTGCTCTTGCCAGGTATGTAGTAGACGACCTCAAGAGACCGAGCTCCTTCCAGATCGTGAAGATCGAAAAAGGAGACATGTCCATATCTACCAAAGGTATGCAGAATTATGTGGATTCTCCATATAAGAACTACGAATACAGAGTTAAGTATAAGGCAAAGAATTCGAAAGACGATTATGCTTACGGCTGGGTGTACTTCACATCAGCTATGAAGGTCTGGCAGCCAGACAAGTACAAATTCTACAAGGCTGTTGATGACGATGACGCGCGCAGCGTTGGAAAAGACATGATCGACGACGTTTCGAAACTGACGAGCGAATATTATAAGGACTTATGAGATGGACTTAAGTACAGGGATTAAGAATCATCCGGAGGTAAAAGAATGACCGATTGCAGTACACAGACTGTAACCGGTCATTTTATTATTATAGAGGGAGCCCGCTGTCGTAGGACAGGTTTCCGAGATCTTTCTTTATCATGCGGACGTATTCGAAGTAATCGCGAGAACCGAAGTCGGAGCAGGCTATTTTTTCCAGGAGAGACAGGCGGCGTAAGTACAGGTGCATGGCCTTGTGGAAGAGGTCGTAGAACGACTCAGTAGAAAACAGTTCAGTCTTCCAAGGGTTCCGCCAGAGATGGTGGCTCAGGTTGCACGGGTCGTTGTAGGACATCTGTCTGTCATTTGCTATCATAGCGGAAAACTGCGGGTGCTTCAGGAAAAGACTTTCCAGGGAGCGAACGAATTTCTTCTTCCAGAGACGGGGGTCCTCCATTGCATCGTAGACGTAACGGCTGAACCTGAACGCCGAGGAGACCTCCGTGGTAAGCACCAGAGAACCAGGGTAAGTCACATCTATAGCACGGTCGATAAAGGCTGACAGGAACAGCGCCTGCTCGTGTGAAAGTCTAATGGTCTCCGATGGTCTGAACTCCGAAGGCTTCATCCTGAGAAAATGCGCCAGGAGCGCACAGTCCAGATCAGTCTCGAGCAGCATGTGATTATAGAATCCCTTGTTTGAGTGATCATCTATGTCCTTGCATGCACGGTAGTGAATGTAAGGGTGGCAGACAGTGTCCAGTGTATAATGCCCGATATACCCGGCAGTGTAAGCGACAGCGATCGAGCGCAGATGCTCGTGCTTTATAGTTCCAGCTGTGTCGATCAGGTGCATTATATAAGAAAGAGTCTGTTCATGGTGCATCCGCTCACCGATATTTCTCCTGTGCAGGTATGATGGCGGATTATAGAAAAAAATGTCCGGCCCCTGTTCGCCGATCGCGTAGACAGCCGGGTACCTGCGGACCATATCCCATATCTCAAGACTCTGTTTAGTGTTCTTTTTCTTCAGTTCGTTTCTGGATTCGATTCCGAATATATAATGAGAACGAAAACCAGGCATAATCGATTACCTCCCGATGATTTTTCGGACGGGAAAGTCCCTGTCTGTCCGACACATTATAACAGAAAAAAAGGATATGTAAAGAAAAAATAGCTTGAAAGAGTAGTTGAAACGTATTACAATGGAAAGACACGGGAGACGTAAAAAGGAGATACACATGGTAGGAAGAGAGAGGGAAATCCAATTCCTCCGGGATTTTTACGATAATACAGATACGAATGTCATGGCAGTGACAGGCAGGAGCGGTATAGGGAAGACAGCTCTTGTGAAGGAATTCGTAAAGGATAGACAGTGCATATATTTTTCCGCTTACTCGACCACGGAAATGCATCAGAGAGCATTATTCGCGAAGATAGTAGGATTGGATGATGAGGAGCCCACGCTTGATCAGATCTTAGGAAAAGTCACAGAGATGTCTGAAGAGGGTACAGCAGTCCTGGTCATCGACCATTACGCAGATTTCGCAAAGACAGATAAGGCATTTCCAGCTGCGCTGCACCAGTATATGGCAGAGAAGTCGCAGAAAGGCAGCGTAAAGCTGATCCTGATCGACTCCTCATACATACAGATGGAAAAGGCAGTCTACGGTAACAAAGCGGTCTGGAAGGACCTGTCTCCGCAGGTCCTTCCGCTCGGCCCGCTCTATTTCGATGAAGCTGTAAAAATGCTTCCGGAAGCCACCAGACTCATACAGAGTGAGCTTTACGGTATCACAGGCGGCATTCCGGTCCTGCTTCAGATAGCGTCAGAAGAGCTGAAGAATAATACAGAAAATGCAGTATGGCGGACGATAGAGCGGATATTTTTATCAGAATTCTTTGATTTCAAAGGCTCTGCGGAGAATATCCTCGAGAAAGAGCTCAGAGAGAAAGCATACTACGACAGGCTCATGTATTCGCTCGCGCAGGGTTATCAGAGGGTAAACCAGCTGTCTGAGAAGCTAGGCAGACCGAAGGACGTCGTAGTCCCGTACCTTTCGACTCTGATGAAGCTCGGACTCGTGACGAAGGAAAATCCGGTCACAGAGCCTACAAACCGCAGAAAGACGCGCTATTCACTGGTTTCTGACTATGACAGATTCTGGTACCAGATAGTTATAGCCAGGTATGATGAGTTCTGCAGAGGTGATGAACAGGCGATAAAAGAGTACTGGGAAAGCCACATGGAGAGCTATATGAAGCCTGTATTTGTCAGGATCTGCCACGAGTATCTCGCCAGGAAGTCAGAGAATAAGAAGCTGCCATTTTCTGTTAGGAATATCGGCAGCTGGTGGGAAAATGACGAATCTACTGGTAAAAGTGAAGGCTTTGACCTAATGGCAACCGGTGAAGCGGAAGGCAAATCAGCGTATATTTTTGCGAGATGCTTCTTCCAGGAGAAGCAGGTGGATATGATGGATGTCAAGGAACTGATCGACTTGACGAAGAAGATCCATAATAAAATATCCACTTTCTATCTGTTCTTCTCAGTGAGCGGTTTCGCGGAGAACGTACAGACTGTATCTCAGACAATACGAAATATCATGTTAATAGACTTGAAAGATATGTTATAATCAAAGGCAGTTGTCAAACCAGGATTTTTATAGAAAGGGAATCAAATGACAAATCAGGAACTTGCAATCAAAGCAAATGAAGTGAGGAAGGGCATTATAGAAGGGGTCTATAATGCTAAGAGCGGTCATCCGGGCGGTTCACTCTCCGCAGCAGATGTGTTCACTTATCTGTACTTCGAGGAGTTGAACATCGATCCGAAGAACCCGGATAAGCCGGACCGTGACAGATTCGTACTGTCGAAGGGACACACAGCACCGGGGCTTTACTCGGTACTTGCGAACAGAGGATATTTTCCGGTAGAGGACTTAAAGACCTTAAGACACGTAGGTTCATATCTCCAGGGTCATCCGTGTAAGAATGAGACTCCTGGAGTCGACGCATCCAGCGGATCATTAGGACAGGGCATTTCCGTAGCAGTCGGAATGGCTCTTGCCGGAAAGCTCGATAACGCAGATTACAGAGTGTACACACTTTTAGGAGATGGAGAGATCGAGGAAGGCCAGGTCTGGGAAGCAGCACTTTTCGCAGGAGCCAGAAAGCTTGATAATCTCGTAGTCATCGTAGATAATAATGGACTCCAGATCGACGGACCAGTAGATCAGGTAGATTCACCGTATCCTATTGCTGACAAATTCCGCGCATTTAATTTCCACGTAGTAGAAGTCGCAGACGGAAGTGATTTTGATCTCTTAAGAGGAGCATTCAAGGAAGCCAGAGATACAAAGGGCGCACCTACAGCTATAATTATGAAAACTGTAAAGGGCAAAGGCGTTTCCTACATGGAGAACCAGGTAGGCTGGCATGGCAAGGCTCCGAACGAAGAGCAGTACAAGCAGGCAATGGACGAATTAACGAAAGCAGGTGAAGCATTATGTCAGAAGTAAAGAAGATAGCTACAAGACAGAGTTATGGAGAGGCACTCGTAGAGTTAGGAAAAGAGCACGACGATCTCGTAGTTCTTGACGCGGATCTGGCAGAAGCTACAAAGACTGCTATTTTTAGAAAAGAGTTTCCGGAGAGGCATATAGACTGCGGTATCCAGGAATCAGATATGGTCGGCATCGCAGCAGGCCTTGCTTCATGCGGTAAGGTTCCGTTCTGCTCGAGCTTTGCTATGTTCGCAGCTGGAAGAGCTTATGAGCAGGTAAGAAACTCAGTCGGATATCCGCATCTGAATGTAAAGATCGGAGCTACACACGCCGGAATCTCAGTAGGTGAAGACGGAGCTACACATCAGTGTCTCGAGGATCTCGCGCTTATGAGAGTCATCCCGGGAATGGTAGTCATCAACCCGGCTGACGATGTAGAGGCGAAGGCAGCAGTAAAGGCAGCTTATGAGTACGAGGGACCTGTTTACCTGCGTTTCGGAAGACTTGCAGTTCCTGTCATAAACGACAGACCGGACTATAAGTTCGAGATCGGCAAGGGATACGTAGTAAAAGAAGGCACAGATGTAACTATCATCGCTACAGGTCTTGAAGTATCAGCAGCCATCGATGCAGCAGAGCTTCTCGCAAAGGACGGAATAAGTGCCGAGATAGTAAATATCCACACGATAAAGCCGATAGATAAAGAGTTAGTCATAAAAGAAGCCGAGAAGACCGGAAAGGTCGTTACAGTAGAGGAGCATTCAGTTATCGGAGGACTTGGCAGTGCAGTCTGCGAGGTACTTTCAGAGAATCATCCGCTTTCTGTAAAGCGAATCGGCGTTTACGACAGGTTCGGAGAATCAGGACCTGCAGTAGAGCTCTTACATAAGTATAAGCTCGATGGAGAGGGTATAGCAGAACAGGTTAAGGAGTACCTGAAGGGTTAAACCCATATTTAGCCTATGAGTAGTACAAAAAAGAAAAAGAAGCATAGAGGAGCAAAGGGATTCCTTATTTTTCAGCTGGTGATCCTGGTGATAGTGCTTGGCGGGCTTGGTTTTTATTATGGAAGCGGGCTCGCCTCAAAGGTAAGCAAGCTGAAGGATGAAGCTGATTACCTGGTGGCAGGTTCGAACAGGAACACCTTCAAGCGAGAGGAAACCGGTGTCGCATACGATACAGACGGCAAGACGATCTCAGTCCTGAAAAAGGACAAGGACGTCTACTACCTGACATACGATGAGATACCGGTCGAAGTACGCCAGGCGATAGTCTCGATCGAGGATAAGAAGTTCGAGGAACACCACGGCGTCGATTTCAAGGCTGTCATGAGAGCTGCTTTTTCGCTAGTAAAAAACAGCGGAGAGATAAGGCAGGGCGGATCGACGATTACCATGCAGCTGGCCAGGAACGTATTTTTGACGCAGAAGCGTACCTGGCAGCGAAAGATCGAAGAGATGTTTATAGCGCTGGACCTCGAAAAAAAATACACGAAGCACGATATTCTGGAGTTCTACCTGAACAACGTCTACTTCGGTAACGGTTACTATGGTATAGAAGCAGCAGCACAGGGATATTTCCGGAAGGATGCCGTAGATCTCGATACTTCTCAGATAGCTTTTCTATGCGGACTTCCTAATGCACCGACACGCTACGATCCCAGGAAAAATCTCTCGGCTGCAGTTTCCAGACGGGACAGAGTCCTGTCAAATATGCACGAAGACGGCATACTTACAGATTCTGACTACGAGGATGCAGTTGCTGAAGAGATAAAGATCAGCAAGCCGAAAGAGTACTACCATAATTACATGGAGACGTTCGTCTACTGGTGTGCTACGAGAGCACTAATGGATGTCGATGGATTTGAGTTCCAGTACGAATTCAAGAATAGCGCAGAGAAAAAGGCTTATCAGAAGAGGTATGATGCAGAGTATGCCGCATGTAACGAAAAACTTTACACCGGCGGCTACCGCATCTACACTACTCTGAATCAGAAGATCCAGAAGCAGCTCCAACAGAGCATAAACGACGGACTGAAGACCTTTACAGATAAGACCAATAAAAAAATCTACAAGACCCAGGGCGCCGGTGTCTGCATCGATAATGAGACCGGATCTGTAGTTGCAGTAGTCGGCGGAAGAAGCCAGAAGTTCACGGGCTACACCCTGAACAGGGCATTCCAGAGCTACAGGCAGCCGGGTTCTTCGATAAAGCCGCTGATAGTCTACACTCCGGCACTGGAGAATGGCTACACGGCAAACACCATAGTAGATGACCACAAGTTCGAAGGAGGACCTTCGAATGCCGGGGACAGCTACCATGGAAAAATAAAACTCTCAGAGGCTGTACAGCGCTCACTGAATACAGTCGCCTGGCAGATTTTTGACAAGCTGACGCCGAAGGTCGGGATATCCTATTTGTATAAGATGGACTTCTCGAACATAGTGAAGACAGACGAGACACTCGCTGCTTCACTTGGAGGTCTGACGAATGGTGTATCGCCGCTAGAGATGGCAAAAGCATATGCCACTATAGAGAATGACGGTGCATACAGAGATCCTACCTGTATAGCACGTATCACTACATCAGATGGTAAAAAGGTCTGGGAGAACGAGCATGAAGAGTCTGTAGTCTACACACAGGATTCAGCGCGTGAGATGACACAGATACTTCAGGGAGTTTTCACTACCGGATGGGGAACCGCGAGAAGCCTGAAGCTCGGCGATATGCCTTGCGCAGGAAAGACCGGAACCACAAATGACTACAAGGACGGCTGGTTCTGCGGATATACTCCGTACTACACGACAGCTATCTGGGTAGGAAACGACCAGCCGGTGACCATCTATGGACTGCAGGGAGCTTCGTATCCTGGCCATATCTGGCAGAACTTCATGCTGAAGGTGAACAAAGGCAAGGAACCGAAGAAATTCCCGGAGCCGGTTAAGGTAGAAGGCGAGATTCGCGAAGTCATAGGTGATGATGAAGCCGAAGAGACTGAAGAAGAGCTGAAGCAGAAGAAAGAAGAGGAAAAACAGCAGGCAGAATCATCAGGACAGAATACGGATCAGACTACGGATCAGAATACTGCGACAGATAACACGCAGAAGACCAATACGAATACTGATAACACTAACAAGAATAACCAGGATCAGAATAAGAACACGAATAATTCAGATTCCGGTAACAGTGGAAAAACAGATAACAACGATGACACAGGTGATGACAGCGGCGATGAGCCCGAGACACCACCGACAGACGAAAGGGACGACAGCGAGTAAAAAATGAAGAAGTACGCAGCAGGCTTTGACCTTGGCGGAACCACATGCAAGGTAGGATTTTTTGACGCAGAAGGAAAACTGTTAGAAAAGTGGGAAGTTCCCACAGATAAGAAAGACGATGGGAAAAATATCCTGCCGAACCTGGCGGAGAACATCCACAGCTATCTTAGGGGGAAGAAGATTCCACTAGACGAGATGATCGGAGCAGGGATCGGAGTTCCGGGAGCTGTCACACCTGATGGAGTCGTAAACAAATGCGTGAATATCGGTTGGGACAAGAAAGTACCGATCGAAGAAGAAATGACGAAGCTCTGTGGATTTCCGGTAAAGGCTGGAAATGACGCAAATGTCGCAGCTCTTGGCGAGAACTATATGGGAGCAGGTAAGGGCTCACAGAGCATGGTCATGGTGACACTTGGAACCGGAATCGGCGGCGGAATAGTCATCGAGAACAAAATGATCGTAGGCTTCAACGGTGCCGGCGGCGAGATAGGTCATATCCATGTGGACGATGATGAGACTGAAGAGTGCGGTTGCGGAAATAAAGGCTGCATTGAGCAGTACGCATCGGCTACAGGAATAGTCCGTCTTGCACATCGCGCATTACTCAAAGAAAGCATGGATTCGCCGCTTCGCACGATGGAGCACATCACTTCAAAGGATGTATTTGATCAGGCAAAGGCAGGCGACGTTCTGGCGAATAAGATAGCAGATGACGTCTGCTCCCGCCTTGGAAAAATGCTCGCTATCGTAGCAAATGTGGTAAATCCAGAGATTTTTGTTATCGGAGGCGGTGTATCCAGAGCCGGTCAGATCATAATCGACAAGCTCCGTCCTTCATTCGAGAAGGAAGCCTTCCACGCCTGCAGAGGCACGAAGATAGAGCTTGCTACACTTGGAAATGACGCCGGCATTTATGGCGGAGTCAGCCTTGTACTGAATAAATAAAAAATGCTTGCAATTACCGGACAGAGGTGATATAATGCTACCTGTTCGGTTGCGATGCGTGGCTCAGCTTGGTAGAGCGCTGCGTTCGGGACGCAGAGGTCGCTGGTTCAAATCCAGTCGCATCGACTACTAACTAGGCTAAGGGTTTTCATCCTTAGCCTTTTTTATTAACGCAGAATAGTTTAAGGAGAGACGGAATTATGGGGAAAAGGAAATGGGCTGTGATAACCGGGGCTTCATCGGGTATCGGTGAAGAGTTCGCGCATCAGCTGTATGACATGGGATATTCGCTGATCCTTACAGCGCAGACACCGGAGAGGCTTAAAGCAGTAAAGGCCGGACTTCTGAAGAAAAAGAGACGAAGACCGGACAGAGATATCAGAGTAGAGCTGATCGCAGTGGATATAGGAGAGGCAGCAGGCACGAAGAGGCTTGCGGATACGATAGAAAGTATCATCAGCCCCTCGGATTTCACAGGAGAGACAAATCTGCCGGCTATACTGATAAACAGTGCCGGATTCGGCGCAGTCGGAGATTTTTCAGATATAGGGATAGAGAAGCAGGAAGCCATGGTAGATGTGAACGTCAAGGGACTTATGTACCTGACCTACAGGGTGCTTCCGCTGATGGAAAAAGCCGGCAGCGGGAGGATCTTAAATGTTGCCAGTTCGGCCGGACTTTTTCCGGGAGGCCCGCATATGAGTGTCTACTATGCGACGAAATCATTTGTCGTGAGCTTCACGAACGGGCTGAGACAGGAGCTTAGAGAAAAGCACAGTCCTGTCCGGGTGTCAGCACTCAGCCCGGGACCGGTGAATACAGCCTTTAATGCACGGGCAAACGTCCGGAACGCGCTGCCGGGAATAAGCCCGAAGCACTGTGTGAAGGCAGCCATAAATGGCATGAAGAAAGACAGGGCAGTCATTATCCCGGGACTTTCGATAAAAGCAGCAGCGTCAGGAGCGAAACTTCTGCCGACGGGACTTATCCTGCCGATGGTATCACACCAGCAGAAGAAAAAGATATAAGGAAGGAAACAAAAGTGTCAGAAGAAGAAAACAAGTGGTCACAAGAGACAACTAACCCAAACAAAGAAGAAAAACCGCAGGTTGAACAAAAAACCAACTGGATAAAAGAGATAATCCAGTGGTTTATGATGGTCATCATCATCCTGGCAGCAGTCTGGTTCCTGACGCATTTTATCATAGTAAATGCGAGGATCCCGTCGGGCTCGATGGAGAACACGATCATGACAGGAGACAGGCTGATCGGGACCCGCTTTTCATACTGGTTTAAGGGACCGCAGAGAGGAGATATAGCACTCTTCCACTGGCCGGTAGATCCTGATACCATCTATATAAAAAGAGTTATCGGACTTCCGGGAGAGACAGTCGAGATAAAGCAGGGAAAGATATACATCAACGGCAGTGACAAGCCGCTGAAAGAGGACTACCTGAAAGAGACCTGGGTGGAGGAAAATGACGGATTCACTTTTCATGTGCCGGAAGGCTGCTACCTGATGCTCGGCGATAACCGTAATAACTCCCAGGACAGCCGTTACTGGGCTGAAGTAGCCCTCGAGCAGGGTGTCGCAAAGAACGAAAAAGAAGCTGAGAAATACACCTATGTAAAGAAGAGCGCATTTATCGGAAAAGCCTGCTTCAGATATGTGGGCGGATTCAAGAACCTGACAAATACAGCACACTATGATAACTGATGTAAAAAGACAGTCCTTTTGCATGTAGGAGGCACACTTGAAAGACATAGTAAAGAACATAAAAGGCTACTGGACAGTCTCGATCCTGACACCTCTCGCGATGCTTCTTGAAGTGGCAATGGAGATGGTGCTCCCGAGCCTTATGGCAGACATCATCGATAATGGAGTTAACAAAGGAAACCAGACCATTATCCTGCAGGATGGTGGCTGGATGCTTCTTGTGGCATTAGTTGGACTGGCAGCAGGCGTAGGCGGCGGAGTATTCGGAGCGAAGGCATCGGCAGGACTGGCCAGAAACCTCAGGGGCTCGATGTTCCGCAAGATCCAGACCTATTCCTTTGAGAATATAGACAAATTCGAGAGCTCGTCACTTATAACGAGACTTACGACAGATGTCACGAATGTGCAGAATGCATACATGATGCTTCTCCGTATGGGAATGCGCGCACCGGCATCCATGATAGTGGCTCTGGTCATGTCATTTGCAGTAAACAGGCAGATGGCCATGATCTATGTGTACGCGATCATTTTTCTTATAATCATCATGGTCATCCTCATGCCTATAACCGGCGGCATGTTCAGAAAAGTATTCAAAAAATACGACGCGATGAACGAGAGCGTACAGGAGAACGTATCAGCTATCAGAGTAGTCAAGGCTTATGTCCGTGAAGACCATGAGAATGAGAAGTTCACTAAAAAGAGCGGTGACATCTACAAGAGCTTCCTCAGAGTAGAGAAGCTGATGACTCTGATCATGCCTGTCATGATGGGAACTGTGTATGTCTGCATCCTGCTTCTTTCGTGGAACGGCGCGAAGCTGATCGTAGGCGGAGGGCTTCAGACCGGAGAACTCGTACAGCTCCTGACGTACTGCATGAGCATCCTGATGAGTCTTATGATGTTCGCTATGGTCGCCATGATGATCCTGATGAGTACAGCATCTATCCAGCGTATCAGCGAAGTGATCGACGAGAAGCCGGCCATTCAGAACCCGGAGCATCCGATAATGGATATAAAGGACGGAAGCATCGACTTCGACCATGTGAATTTTTCTTATTTAAAAAATAATAACTACGTGCTCCAGGACATCGACCTCCATATAAAAAGCGGAGAGACCATAGGAATCATAGGCGGAACCGGAAGCTCGAAGTCTACACTGGTAAGCCTGATATCCAGGTTGTATGACGTATCAACCGGAGATGTAAAAGTCGGAGGAATCGATGTCAGGAACTACGACCTGGAGAAGCTGAGAGACGGAGTATCGGTAGTACTTCAGCAGAACTTACTTTTCTCAGGAACCATCTACGATAACCTCAGATGGGGAGATAAGGATGCTACAGACGAAGAGTGCCAGAGAGCGGCAAAGCTCGCCTGCGCAGACGAATTCATAGACAGATTCCCTGAGGGCTACAACACCAGGATTTCCCAGGGCGGAACGAACGTATCCGGCGGACAGAGACAGAGACTCTGCATCGCCAGAGCGCTTCTAAAGAAGCCAAAGGTACTTATCCTCGATGATTCGACAAGCGCTGTAGATACAGCTACAGATTCGAAGATCCGTAAGGCATTCAGAGAAGAAATCCCGGGAACGACGAAGATCATCATCGCGCAGAGAATCAGCTCAGTCCAGGATGCTGACAGGATAGTAGTAATGGACGAGGGAAAAATAAACGGAGTAGGAACTCACGATGAACTCCTGAAGACAAACGAGATCTACAGAGATGTGTATGAGTCACAGGCTGGCGGATCCGGAGACTTTGATGAAAAGGAGAATGACTGATGCCTAGACCGAGAAATCAGGGAAGAGCGACAAAAGCAGACAGAAAAGCTGCAAGAGCGACGATGAAGCGGCTGTTTCACGATATTTTTACGACGTATCCGATTCATCTGATACTTGTAGTCATTTTTATCATAGTAAGTGTGCTGGCGAATGTCCAGGGAACCCTTTTCACACGGACCCTGATCGACAGCTACATCACACCGATGATAAAAGACGGAAGCCACGACTTCGGACCGCTGCTCGGAGCCATCAGGCGGGTAGCGGCATTCTACATCCTGGGTATTTTTTCTACATATATGTATAACCTCCTGATGATCTACGTCAATCAGGGTATGCTGAAAAAAATGCGTGATGCCATGTTCACACACATGGAGACGCTTCCTATCAGGTATTTTGACACGCACGCTCACGGCGACATCATGAGCTGCTACACAAATGATATCGATACGCTGCGTCAGATGATCAGCCAGTCTATACCGCAGATCATAAACGCTACCTTCACTATAGTGTCAGTGCTGATCTCGATGATCTACCTATCTCCGATACTTACAGTTATCACACTTGGAATGACAGCTGTAATGATTTTTGTGACGGGTAAGGCAGCTTCGCTTTCGGGCAGATTTTACACGCAGCAGCAGTCAGACCTCGGCGAACTGAACGGTGAGATCGAGGAGATGATGAATGGACAGAAAGTTGTAAAAGTATTCAACCACGAAGAAGAGGCAATAAAGGACTTCGATAAGTTGAATGATGCGTTATATAAGAGCGCGTCTAACGCAAACTCCTACGCGAATATCCTCGGACCTATCAATAACCAGCTTGGAAATGTCAGCTACGTGCTCATAACAGTAGTCGGTGGAGCTATGGCTATCACAGGATTTGCAGGACTTACGCTCGGAAAGCTCGCCAGCTTCCTGACGTTCAACCGAAGTTTTAACATGCCTATCTCGCAGGTCAGCCAGCAGATTAATTTCATCGTAATGGCTATGGCGGGAGCCAGGCGTATCTATGCTCTTCTTGACGAGAAGCCAGAGACAGACGACGGCTATGTAACGCTGGTTAATGCAAAGGAAGAGAATGGCAAGCTGACAGAGACTCCGGAGAGGACAAGGCTCTGGGCCTGGAGACACGAGCATCAGGCAGATCACACAGTCGATTACAGAAAGCTCGCAGGCGATGTGGTCATGGAGGATGTGAACTTCGGCTATGTGCCCAACAAGCAGGTGCTCTATGATATAAATCTCTATGCTAAGCCTGGACAGAAGGTGGCTTTCGTCGGCGCAACCGGAGCCGGAAAGACCACGATCACGAACCTGATAAATCGTTTCTACGATGTAGAGGACGGAAAAATCCGCTACGACGGGATAAATATAAATAAGATAAAGAAGCCGGATCTCAGACGCTCGCTCGGAATCGTACTTCAGGATACGCACCTGTTCACAGGCACAGTGGCAGAAAATATCCGCTACGGAAAGCTCGACGCGACAGACGAAGAAGTCAGGGCAGCAGCAAAGCTGGCGAACGCTGACGGATTTATCAGCCATCTGAAAAATGGCTATGATACTGTACTTAAGGGAGATGGCGCCAATCTGTCGACAGGCCAGCGGCAGCTTTTAGCAATAGCCCGTGCAGCTATAGCAGACCCGCCAGTTCTTATCCTCGATGAGGCAACCTCGTCGATCGATACCCGCACTGAAAAAATAGTTCAGGACGGAATGGACAAGCTTATGGCCGGCAGAACTACCTTTGTCATCGCACACAGGCTCTCCACTATCAGGAATTCCGATGTGATCATGGTCCTCGACCAGGGACGCATCATCGAGCGTGGCAACCATGACGAGCTGATCGCAAAGAAGGGCAAGTACTACCAGCTCTACACCGGCAGGATAGTAAACGCCTGAAAGTTGTAAAGACTTGTAAAAGAGATTGAAAGTTGTAAAAGCTTGTAAAGACTTGTAAAAGACTTCAAAAGTTGTAAAAGCTTGTAAAAGGTTGTAAAGAGTTGTATAATGAAATCAGACTTGTAAAAGGTTGTAAAAGAACAGCATGGAGATAATACTATGTTTGACAATGAAAAAAACCCTTTTATGATTTCATTCAGCAGAGAACCTGAGGAATACATCGGCAGGCCGGATCAGGTGAATAAGGTGGTAAGGACTTTCACTCTGAAGCCGGTCACAGACCAGCTTTTTATGATCACAGGTGTCAGAGGCTGCGGGAAAACTGTCTTTATGACATCAATCGCAAATGAACTGGATAATAAGGAAGACTGGTTGGTCATTCGCTCAACTCCGACGGGAGATATTCTCGGACATATAGCTTCAGAACTGCACAGACTCGTGGCTTTGAAGAAGATTAATATACAGCTTGAAATTCCATTACCTGTAGCAGGACACATAGAGCTTTCAAGTCAGCAGCTATATGAAAGCAACCTGTCTATAATTGACAGCACTCTGGAATATCTGAATAAGCACGACAAAAAGCTTCTGATAACTATCGATGAAGTCACGAATACTCCGCAGATGAAAGAATTCGCAAGCGCATTTCAGATACTGATTGGGAAAAAATACCCGATATATTTCCTCGGAACAGGCCTTTATAATAATATCATGACTTTGAAAAATGAACCGAATATGACTTTCCTCTACAGGGCTCCGAGAATAAACCTCGGTCCGCTGAATATGGCTGCCATAGCCAGAAAGTATCAGCAGGTATTTGATATATCGCCAGAAGAATCAGCAAATATGTCAAAGCTGACTCTCGGGTATTCATATGCGTTTCAGGCGCTTGGATATGCCTACTGGGAACATAAGCCGGTTACCGATATGGATGCTGTCCTTCAGGAATACGATGATATGCTTGATGAGTCGTCGTATTCGAAGATGTGGTCAGAGCTGTCAGATGTGGATCGGCAGATCTGCCGCGCCATAGCGGAATCAGATGATAGTTCTGTAAAAAGTATCCGCGAGAAGGCAGGAATCAGCTCGAATACCTTTACTGTATACAGATCACGCCTTAAGAATGTGGGACTTCTGAATACCCGCGAATACGGCAAAGTAGCCTTCACCCTGCCACGCTTCGCGAACTTCATAAAGGAACGCTCGATGTTCTATGAGATCTGAACTGACTATAATTAAAGCAGGTAATAACAAGACAATAATGGCGCCGGATGGCGTCTTTTTTAGTGGAAAAATAAATAAATTGAAAAAATCATCACCAAAGGGAGCAAAAATATGGTAAACTATTTATAAAGTCAGCCGAAATAATAATTAGGTATACTATAAGTGCGCCTAAACGGTAGGTGGCAGAAAGGCGAGAGCATGGGAGAAAAAGACATCACAGAGAAGCTCCTGATGGACTATAACGACGTGTTCGCAGATATAGTGAATGTTCTTCTAATACCAGCTGTTGAAAACAAAACAGGAGGTACTACAATGATAGATGTATTTGATCAGATGGAAAAGAAGGGCCAGATAAAAGTATATGTAAATGAATTGCATTACACCCCTAAAGAGATCTCGATAAAAATGGGATTGCCAGAAAAAGAAGTAAGCAAACTCATAGAGGGTATAAAACGCGAAACGAAAATAAGCACATCTAAAAAATAAAGCAAACCTCATATACCTGTCGAATTCGAATGATTACTCGTGGCTGGTAGCAGAGATACGTAATGGTGATAAACACTACATCAGAGAAGATGTCATTAGAAGAGGCAGTATCAGATGCAATTCACAGAATGCATAAGGAGAAATAAAAAAATTCCTGCTTGCAAAGAAATGAAATATAATCCCAAACAGATATCACTGAAAATCGGGATACCGGAAAAGGATGTTAAGGAAATCGCTACCAGCATGAACCTGAAGCAGTAAAGAACTTTGAATAATGCAGCCTCGCCAGTAGATGGCGGGGCTTTTAAAATGCAAGACGGATTTCTTCTGTTAACTTTCCACAGTTGAAAAAATATGTTAAACTATTTATAAACTCGTCCGACATAATAATTAGAGAAACTATCATTGCACTCGAATAGAAAGGAACAATAACAAATAATAAAAAGAGTAGGAGAGTATTAATTATGTGGATTAAAGAAACAACTTATGCTTTGGTTAAAGGACTTGAAATTACAGGGTCGCTGTTACTTTTATTCGGATTTCTTTTTCCGTGGAATACAACTGAAGCGATGGAAAAGCTATATAACTATAGAAAGGACAGGCAGTCAGAAAAAAACGATAATACAGTTAGGGATGTACAGCCAGTCAAGGAAATAACGCAGGTCCAAAACATATGGATGAACAGATGGGCGTTTGCATATATGGTGGCAGGATTTGCTACAAGAGATTTTCTAAACGTAAAGTGTAAAGTAACTGCCGATGTATTACTTATGACTATTTTATTTGTGTTTGTATTGGGGTGTATAGCATATCTTATATCCGAAAATGTCTCGAGAAAATGGTATAAAAGTATATCTGAAGAAAGCACAAAGAATGTACAAAATATGGAAATAAATGATAATGAGTACTATACTGATGAAGAGATGCTTAATGATTATAGGAAAATATCAGAGGATACAACATTGAGGCTATCGTCAACTACGAAACTGTTTATGGTTGCGGCATTGGTTATCTCAGCTGTAATCTTTATAGACATTATATGGGAAAAATGGTTTGTGGTTATCTCAGCTGTGATTCCACTTATTCTTTTGACATTTTGCATAAAAGAATATTTTGGAAGAGATGAGATAAACAGGGAGATAAAAGAAAAAAATAAGGCACTGAAAAAACGAAGGCTAAATAAATTGATGGAACTTCTTAAAAGGCAGGACATGGGTTTTGATAAAAAAGATTATATACAGAGCAAGATAGACAAATTTTCAAGGGAAAAGGACAGCGTGGATTATACAAAGGACATAAAGAACGCAAGATGGGCTCTTATATTTTTGATAGTTATAGGATCTATTCAGGTCGTAAAATCAACAGGGGCATTTAAAGTAAACCCGCAGGCGGCTCTTTGTATATTAGCGGGAGTGCTAGTTATATTGCTGACAGGTATGTATATGTTAAGCATACCATATGAGTACTTTAAGAACCAAAATAAAAGGTTATATGAGAGCTTACTAAGCGATTTGGAATGCATAAAAGGGACGGTCAAAGAAAATAAGGACATACATATAGATTAGGAAACCCAACTAGATAATCATAGTGGAGGTAATACATGGAGACTAAGGGATTATTAAAGAGAATAGCAGCAATCACAATGGCGGCGCTCACAATAGTGACGTCGTCAGGCGTTGATGTGAACCTGCTGACAGCAAATGCAAATGAGTTGACAAAACAAGCAACTGAAAATGCGGTTGATGAAAATACCAACAAAGCATTGCAGAAAAAAGATGCAAAAGTCGGTGCACAGGCAAAGCTGTCATTTAGCACAAATGAAGCCCTCAAGAGAGCGGTAGATGACGCAGGATTCAACATAGATGTCAAGACAAACAAAGTCACATCAGCTGCCATCAAGTATAACCAGAGTCTCCTGAGACTTGGAGAGGACTTCACGGCTACAGCTAAGAGAACGGATTGCAAGCAAAATAGCTCCAAGTATAACTATGTCTACACGGTTACGATAACAGGAAAAGGGGATTATACCGGCACTACAAAGAGAACAGGCGTAACCCAGGTCTCCACGATAAAGCCAAAGACGACGAAGAAGACACCTAAGAAGGCAAGTAGTAAGAATTCATCTTCTAGTAGTTCAAAGACGAATAAGACTCCGAAAAAAGCATCGGGAGATTTAGATGAGGGGGCAGAGGTAAAGACTAGCGGATCGTTTACAGTTGAAGCAGGAAAATGGAGCGTTACACTTGGAGCCGCAGGAAACTATGGAGCACCAGTTCAAGTAACGTCAACAAATTCAAAAAATGTATCTGCCTACTATGTGGGATATATATACGATGGAAATCCAAATGGACATGTTCAACCGTCAGTGAGCGTAAAATATAATAACACTGATTTAACTTGGGGAACTGATTTTTCTGTTGATTATGGTAATAACAATTCGTATAGCAGTAGCGGTGGTAATTTAACTGGAACATTAACTATAAATCCAACAGATACATGGATAAGTGCCAATAATGATAAGGGATGTAAGATAAGCTTTTATATAAAAAAATCAATAGTTACAGATAATAATGCGGTTAGACTTTATCTTGAAGGTGATGAGGAAAATCAGCATAGAGTATCTTTTGTAAATAAAGCTGGAAAGGCAGAAGGTTCATTTACATATAATGGAGGATCGGTAGAACCAATTGTAAAGGTTGTTAGAGCATATGATAACCAGGGAAATCCGGAGTGGGAGGATATAACAAAAGCGAATTCAAGCGTGACAAAGGAACCAGATTATAGTGGAAATAATAAAGTAACAAAGAACGCGATTGTAAAAGCAACAGTACCGAGCGATTCTGTCTATGCAGGTGAAACAATAACTATCCAGTACGAAATCTCAGCCAGTGGCATAGAAGATAGTTGGGTTACGCTGGCTAAAGAAAATTTTACATATAACGGTCAGAAACAGACACCGAAAGTAACAGTAAAAGGAGGAGAAAAAGAACTAAAAGAGTCTGCAAAAGACACAGATGGCAATTATACACAGTTGGACAATAATGATGTGCCAACTGATAATGACTATTATGTCACTTACGCGAACAATGAAGCTGCAGGTGAAGCTACAGCAACTGTTCATGGCTTAAATAATTATAAGGGGGCTGAGGTAACTAAAAAGTTTACGATAGAGAAGAAGGATGCTACTGATATATCAAAAGTAAAAATCGATGTTGCCGCAGCAACTTATGATGGCACGAAAAAAGAGCCGGAAGTTACTATAACGGATACAGAGATAAAAACAGGAGAGAAGGATGAAAATCAGAATGATATTCTAAAAACTCTTACAAGAGGAACAGATTATACTCTGACATATTATAATAATGATAAGTTGGGTGACGAAGAAAAGCACCTGACAGCTGAAGATGCAGCAAAGTATGAAAAACCTTATATAAAAGTGGTTTATCAGGGAAATTATACCGGAACTGTATACAAGGCGTTTAAGATAGGTACTTCACCGATTAATGGTAATAACGTAGAGGTATTAATTAATGGGGCTTCAGCTGCCAAACTTACAAGTACAGTAAGCTCTGTTATGGCTGATGCAAAAGCCTGGCCGTATTATAACCCGGTAAAAGAAGAATATCCAGATATAGCTCTAAAGGATGATAAGGGAAATACTCTGGTAGAAGGTAAAGATTATGATATAGTAGGTGGCTCTACTAGTACAGGAAGTAGCAAGATCCCAGTAAATTCTGAAAGCAACCAAACAAATACAATCGAGTGGCCAAAGGCACTTGCTAACTGGCAGGTGCATATTACAGGAAAGGAGAATTATAGCGGAGAATTCACTCTGACATTCGGACAGCAGAAACTGCCTCTTTCGGATAAAAGAATAACAGTCTCTGGTTTGACAAATAGTGATGGCAAAATAAAGGCTAAAGTCACATATACATCTGATAAGGGCAATCAGGCAGATCTTGTAGAGAACACAGACTATACGATAAGTGAAATGCCGGCAGCAGGAACATCAGTCCAGATTACGCTTACGGCGGTATCAAACGGATTCTATCTGACTGGAACTAAAGCAGTATCAGCAGGAACGGATTTAGCTACTGCAAACAGTAGCACTACGGCCAACCTTCGTTACACTCTATATGATCCGGTTACAGGTCAGAAGATCTCTAATACTGGAATGATGTATTATGGGGATAATGTCACTCCACATGTAGAGATAGAAAAGAAAGTTGATAACGGTAAGTACGTGCGTCTTGAGGAAAATGCTGATTTTACAGTAGTGCCAACAGGGACAACTGAAAAGGTCGAGAATACGAACAAAACAAGACACCGTATGCTGATAAGCAGTGTAGATGGAAGTAGTAATTTATATGGCTCAAAAGAAATAACATATGACACCTACCCATATCACTTCAGTTTTAAAAGTGATAAGACGCTGGCAGATGCATTTATGGTTACATCTAATGCAGAGAATGCAGCAAATGTAACAACGAAAGATATAAAGATAGACTTCAACCCTAGCCTGAGCATAAAAGTAGATAGTAGTTCAACTACTACATCGAAATACCCGAAATATTCCAAGTATACTGATCCTAATGGACAGGAGAAGATAAGGATAACACTTGCTGACTCAACAGGAAAAACAGATGGTATATACTGGGATGTGCCTAGCTTTAATACAGTTACACTGAAGGACGATGGAACAGACTATAGTGTTTCACAGCCATCAGAGGTATTTATTGATGGAAGAAAGCAAACTTTAACTGGTGGCCAGATCCTTATATCAGGTCAGGGTGATAACTTTGACGATGTGGCGATATATAGTATTGGTACTCCAAGTATAACCAGCAGCAACTACTATGTAGCTGACGAAAATGGTAAAGAAATAGAAAAGAATTCTGAGGGAGTTTATGATCTGGGTACTTATACCTTTAATCAGGAACCTAGATTACCACAGGTAACACTTAATCAGAGAAAACCAGAAGTTCAGCTGAAAGCTAAAACGAGAAGTGGAGCTAATAGCAATAGCTATGATTATACTGTGACTTATAAAAAAGGTGATGTAACTTATAAGCCGGGTGAATCAGATGGTGATACAAACAAAAAAGATAATTTTAAGGCAACTGGAACGTACTCAATAGTACTTAATGCTGATGAGGGACAGAGCATAGCTTACAAAGGAGTAATAACTCTTACGTACAAAGTTGTCCCGAAGTCAGGCATCGAAGCCCGTTTCAGCAAAGGCCAGACGAACCCTATTAAGTACGCAGGAGATAACACGCCACTGCCTCGTCTTAAAAATAATGACGACGATAAGGACAACAAGGGACCTGTTCTTAAGGTATATGATGGTAACAAACCGCTGACATATAATGATGATTACATTGTAAAGGAAGCAGATGATACCAGCTGGGATCAGTTTAAGACTCCTGGCAAAAAAGCCGTAACTATTATAGGAAAAGGAGAATACGAAGGAGTAGAGTTCAGCTCTGATCAGTATGGTACAAGCGGCTACTACTATGTGCAGGCTGATTTGAGCCAGTTAAATGAGAGTGAACTTTACAAAGTAAAAGTAAATGACCAAGATGTAAGCGGCACACAACTTGAAACATTCCTTAGAACACTTTACTATGATGGTAATACGCTTAAGACTGCGGATGGAAAAGAGGTAAGTAAATCTACTATATCTATATCCACAATAGGTAGTGAGCTTGATCCGGATATTGATTATACTATTGATGGATTAGATGACCTGGCACCAGGAAACAGGAGGATTACGTTCAGAGGAACAAATCTGAATTACTGCACAGGCTCAATAAGTTTTGATACAACTATAGTTGTCAGCAGGTCAAATCTGAAGTGGAGTAGGAATGGTTCAACTACGATAACTCTGCCGTATAAAGGCTCATCGTATACACTTGGTTCAGGATTACTTGCAATAGAGAATGAAGCATCAGGCGGAAACATCTCACTGGATGCAACAAAAGATACTGTAAAAATAACTGATGCCAATGTTTCAAGAACATTGAAAGCTGATAAACATGATGAACCGACAATAGGAGATGGCGGAAACAGTAATAATACAGCTGCATCGTTTACCAATCCCGGTACGTACACTATTACGGTAACCGGACCAAAAAATTCAACTGGTAGTACAGAACTGACCCTGAAGATTCTCTATGATCTGTCTACAGCGAAGGTAACGTATAAAACGGAAGATACTTCAAACGCATATGCTCTGGATGGACATCACTATAACTATAACGGTAACAATCCGGTAGTGACATCAAATGTTAAAGTAACGACAAAGAGTGGACAGGAACTGAAAAATGGAACAGACTTCAGTGTACCGAGCCCAGATACAGATGCCACTACTACTAACGGAGCCGGCAGATATAAACTGACAATTGATGCAAAGTCATCGAGTTCATATACTTTTGACGATGGAACGAGTTCTGATCCGCTGACAGTCACCTATTATATAGACGCACTGTCACTTACAGACTCAAGTAAGCTGACTATTCTGCTGAATAGAGGCGCTTTCTTGGACGAAAAGAGGCCATATGATGGCGAACAGCATATACCTGATTACGCAGACCTTACAGTAACATATAACGATGGCACGACTGAGCATACGCTGACATCGGAGGACTATACTATAGCTGTTGCGTCGGGTGACTGGACGAATGCCGGAAAACACAGCATTTATATAGTTGGTAAAGGAAACTACAAAGGAACTTCGGCGATACACGAAGGGACTATAGAACCGTTTACTCTGACAGAGGGTAATATCATCATAGCGGATGATACTGTCTACAATGGCGGCAATGAAGTAAAGCCGAATACTATAAAGGTGAGAATGAACTCAACCGGTACGCCGGTCACACTGAAGCTTCACACGAATTATGAGGCTGAAAAGAGTGAAGGAGCCGAAAACAAAAAGGTCGGAACTACCGGAAAAGTAGACATTACTGGAATAGGGAATTATCGCGGTACAGTACATGGAGTTGATTTCCAAATAGTGAAGTTGGATCTGAATAACGCAGAGACGAACCTTCCATTGGAAAGCAGGGATTATACAGGTGCAGAGATAGATCCGACTAATCAGATAGTAGTTTACTATACAGTAGATGGAGATGAGCATGGCGGTCAGCTGAAGCTGAATACAGACTTTACAGTTTCGTACCAACTGGTTCAGGGAACAGATGTAACACCTAAGGATGCAGGTGATTATACAGTAATCCTTACAGCTGTGTCATCAAGTAAGGTGGTAAAGGCAGGAACAAATAAAGTAGTGAATGATGGGTTTACCATTAATCCGATTTCTCTAAATGCTCATGCCAGTGAATTTGCAGTTGAAGATGCTAAGTATACAGGAACATCTGTAAGACCGAAGGTGACCAGAAACGGAGTAAAGGTAAGCAATAAGGACTACACTCTGTCAGACTGGAAGAACGATGTCAAGCCGAGCAGCCGTTACCTGGGTGAGATGCAGAAGTATTATGACGGTTTCTCATCAGATGATCTTCCGTCTGTGACGGTCACAGGAAAAGGTAACTACACCGGTAAAATAAAACTGAATTTTGGCATCGGTGATGCATTTGATGTAGTTACCGCAACGCAGACAGAAAGAGCGCAGTACGATGGAAAAGAGCACCCGCCAGTAAAGGGACAGAATTTTACCGTCAGGTATAAAGGAAAAGAAGTAAGTGCTGACTGGTACAATATAGTCGACAATGATAACGATTATGTGAACGGCGGCGTAAAGACGGTGACGCTTGAGGCAAACAGAAATGCAGGTGGCTTCTATGGTACTACTACATTCGAGTACACTATAAGCCCAAATGCTACTACTGTCTGGGGCTTCTCACTTGACATGGATAAGAATTCGAATGGTGAGTATGCCGTTGAGTATCAGGGAGCAGCTGTAACACCAGGAGTAAAGGTTTATACTCTCGATGCAGGTGGAAATCAGACTGTTCTTGACAAGAGCGAGTATAAAGTCGAGTATTCGAATAATACAAAAGCAGGCACAGCTTCAGTAAAGGTAACACCGAATAATTATTCAGCAGACCGCTGTGCGAATGATAACCCTCTTACTTTCAGGATTCTGGGAGCTGATATCACTGGCTCACAGTTCAGAGTCAGATTTACGGATGGTTTGACCAGACGTCAGTACACAGGAAGTTCGATTTCTCCGGCTGTCAGAGTGACAATGCTTGGAAGCAGAGCTACAGTCACACTGACGCAGGGTACTGACTTTACTGTATCGTATAAGAATAACACGAATGCTGGCAAAGCTACAGCCACTGTAACTGGTATTGGAAGCTACACTGGAACTGTGAATCTCGATTATGCTATCTGGACTTCACTGACTGATAAAACTACTACGATCACTGTTCCGAAGCAGATGTACACTGGTGAACCGATTACAGAACTGAAGGGTGTGACGATAAAAGCTGGTGGAAATAATCTGGTACTTGATACTGATTATAGTCTGGTAATCAGTTCATCTGACAGCTTCAGAACAAAGGGAACTGCAGCATTTACTGGAAAAGGAGACTATTACGAGGGAACAAAGACTATAAATTTTGACATCGGAAACGATGCTTCGATGTACAATGTAATAGGTGTTTCGGCGACATATGTATTTGACCACCAGGCGCACAAACCGGTTCCTGTAGTTACTGATAAAGAAGGTACTGTTTATCCGGTAGACTCAGTGTCCTATGCTAGTACGAGTGATGGAGACTCATGCATCAACGCTGGTAATGTACGGATGCAGATCGCTATTACAAGTCATGGACAGACGGTTTCCATACCTTATAACTACACTATCGAGCGAAGAGATATAAATACAGCTACCTTCACTCCTATAGCTGATGTAGATTATAATGGTAAGGCTCACACCCCGAATGTCAGGGTGACTGAGGGAACGAGACTTCTGACTGGTACTCAGACGACGTCAGATGGCTCTGCTGATTTTACATATACGTATTATAATAACGTACAGCCTGGTACAGCTACTGTGACCATCAACGGTATCAATAACTATACCGGTATCGCAAACCTGTACTTCTCGATCAATGTCAAAGAAGCTCCGCAGATGAAAGTCACGGCTATGCCGAGCGGCCGTCTGAAGGTATCGTGGAATAAAGTCAACGGAGTCAGCGGCTACAGGATTTTTTACTCACCGCAGGGCGGAAGCCAGAAGCAGGTGAATATCGGCAGCAGCAAGAAGACCACTTACCTGACTGGTCTGACTAGAGGTGTCCTCTATACCGTGGGTCTTCAGAGCTACGTCAGAGCGAACGGCCAGAACGGTTACAGCTCTGCTTCAGTTCAGCAGATCGCCACTTCGACGACACAGCCGAAGATTACTTCTGCGAAGAGCACCGGAAAGGGCAAGATAAAGCTGACCTGGAAGAAGGTATCGAACGCCACAGCCTACATGGTCTACAGAAAGACTGCAGGCTCCACAAAGTGGACCCGTGTAAAGACTACGAAGAGTACGTCCTACACGAACACAGGTTTTAAGAGTGGAAAGAGCTACACCTATAAGGTCATCTCCTACAAGCAGTCCGGCGTGAAGCGCAGCTTCAGCAAGTACTCGAAGGGCAAGACCGTGAGAGCGAAGTGAGTATAAAAGAAAACCGGGTGAGCCACAAAGGCTCACCCGGTTTTTTGTTGCAATTTTCTAATTTAACAAAACCCCCTTGATTTTTCTGAGAAAAATATGCTATAGTTTTTAACGAACTAAAAAGACATAAGCGATATCGCACGTTGGTAAACGATTCATTCCCAGCGTGCGGTATTTTTTTATGCGAAAAAGAAAGGTGTGTTAAAAAATGGAACAGGAAAACCGCATGGGAACCATGCTATCGCGACAGCTCGGAAGCGGAGATAAGAAGGGTGCATCAAGAACTGCCGGAAACGGAATTTTCCTTGCAATAGTCATCTATCTCGTATTCCTCGTATTCGCATTCGCAGGCATCCGCCCGTATCTGCTGACACAGTCGAAAGATGAAGTCGTGCTCGGAATGGCGCAGGACTATCTGTTCATCTGCACGGCGCTCGGAATGTTCTCGCTGCTCTTCTCTATTTTTGAAAAAATGCTCCAGTCCACCGGCAAGACCATCTATTCGACGGTCGCACAGGTCTGCGGAGCGCTCACAAATATAGTCATGGACCCGATCAGGATCTACGGACTACTCGGATTTCCGAGACTCGGAGTAAAAGGTGCAGCATACGCGACGGTTCTCGGACAGGCGGTGTCATTTATTCCAGGCACTGATGTCAGGAAACAGCTCTCTGATAGTCTCTTTCCTGCGACTCCTTGTGATCCCGCTTCCGCTCGCCTACGCATTTACATTTCTCAATAATGCTACAGATGTGATGTGGTGGGCCTTCCCGATAGGAGAAGCAGTCGCAGCGGTAGCAGCAGTTCTTCTATTGAAACGAATCTATCGACTGAAGGTCTATCCAATGAAGGACTGGAAATAGAATTATAGCAGCTGTCTTTTATGAAATTATTATGTTGATCATACGAATTATACGAGAGATAATCTTATGGCAGGGAAAAAGGTGTTTAGACACATTTGATGCTATACCGAGTCTAAATTAGTAATGAAAATATTGATTTAGACTCGTTTTGCCTTGAAATATGTCTAAATTCCTGTTAATATATTTACAGGAGGTGTCGACCATGGATAGAAGTGAGATTATCGGAAGGAAGCAGGAGATAGACAGGCTTGATCGGTGTATGGATAGCAGTGAGCCACAGCTTATTGCTCTATATGGCAGGAGAAGAGTTGGGAAGACATTTTTGGTGAATCACTATTTCAATGGACGGTTCGATTTCAAGCTGACAGGTATATACGATCAGCCTGTTGATATTCAGTTGAAGAATTTCGCAATTGAACTGTCTGGACAGACTGGTGATGATATGGTCATTCCGTCTGACTGGATGGAAGCATTTTCAATGCTAAAAAGCTATATCGAGAGCAGACCTGACGATAGCAAGGTAGTCGTATTTTTCGATGAGATGCCATGGATGGACACTGTGAAATCAGGATTTGTAGCAGCGTTTGAATGGTTCTGGAACAGTTACGGGAATGCTAGGACGAATCTGGTATTTGTGATATGCGGCTCTGCGACCTCGTGGATGCGGGCGAATCTGGATGCGAATAAGGGAGGCCTGTACAACCGCCTGACATGCAGACTGTATCTCAGACCATTTACCCTCGCTGAGACTGAGCAGTATCTGCAGTCTCGTGGCATCAGCTGGTCCAGATATGATATAGTCGAATGCTATATGATAATCGGCGGGATTCCATACTATCAGAGTCTTCTGCTGCCGGATATGTCACTAGCTCAGAACGTTGACAATATTTTTTTCAGAAAAAGAGCTGAGTTATGGGATGAGTTCAGATTTCTCTATCAGACTCTTTTTAAAAATAGTGCTGCTTATATCAGTATTGCTGAGGCACTTAGCAGGAAGAGAAATGGTATGATGCGTGATGAAATCGTCAGGGAGAGTGGCCTTCCGAATAACGGCCGTATCACACAGATGCTCAATGATATGGAATACTCGGGATTTGTCAGAATAAATGATCAGTATGGCATCAAAGGCAAAAGGTATCAGCTGTCCGATTACTATTCTCTCTTCTATTTCCGATTCATAAAGGATAATTACGGCAGAGATGAGCATTTCTGGTCACATATGCTCGATAATCCTGCACGAAGAGCCTGGGCCGGGCTGACATTCGAGCAGGTATGTATGGATCACATCCCGCAGATCAAGAAGGGGCTTGGCATTTCAGGAGTGCTCTCAGAGAACAGCGTGTGGGCATCCCGTGGAGATGATGGTCATGATGGAGCGCAGATAGACCTTCTTATCAAACGTCGTGACAGAGTAACGAATATCTGTGAGATAAAATTTTCGACAGGCGAGTTTGCCATCGATAAGAAATACGATCTGGCTCTGAGAAATAAGATCACAGCATTCCAAAGCGAGACAGGAACGAAGGATACTCTGCAGCTCACATTCATTACTACCTATGGTGTGAAGAAGAATAAATATTCAGGGATAGTGCGAAGCGAGGTCACGATGGACGACCTGTTTGCTTGATTGCCAACGCTCATCCTCTTTTCCTGATCAGGAACTCATCAAACTTCGGTACTGTGAAGTCTATCTCTCCATACTTCGCTGCGTAGATGAGTCCTTTGTTGATGAGCTGTGCGCGGATCGGGGAGATCTGAGTGACATGTTTCTGCATATTCTTTGCGATATTGGAGATCGTGCATGGCAGCTCACCACAGTCGACCATGGCATACATGAAGTTCTTCTCACGGTCGGTGCAACGTTCGAATCTCACCATGAAGAAGCCATTGTCGAGAGTATCAATGTACTGCTTTTCAGAACCTTTCACATCTTTGAGAGTGATAGTATCTCCGCCGGCGTTGTTCCAGACCTGGTAGCAGAATTCCTGGATGAAATATGGATATGAGCCGGTTGCCCTGATGATCTCATCAATGGCAGCAGGCTCGTATTTTTTGCCTTCCTCCTCGGCGGGTACGACAATAGCATCACGAGCCTCATCATCGGTAAGCGAATCGATTTCCTCGTATCTGAATATTCTCTCAGCGTAAGTCCTCGCATTCCCTATGAACTGGAATACCTTTGGCAGGCCGGCACCTATAAGCATAAGAGGATATCCCTTCTGGCTGACGCGATGCAGCGCACAGATCAGCGCAGAAATGTCTTCTTTTCTCATGTACTGAATCTCATCAATGAAAAAGCAGATAGGCTGGTCAGATTCCCTGGCGATACTGCCGAGCGACTCGAAAAGCTCAGTAAATGACTGCTCATAGTCAGCAGAATAGTACATTTCTTTTTCTTCGGGAGTGATCTGAAAAGTGACGTCACCCGGTGAGAAGGAGATGGTAAGAGTCTTGATAGCGTCGAGCACCTTGTTGATATAATTCTTTAGCTTTTCCTTTGAAGACAGATTCCGTAAGAACCGGTTCGCAGCTGTGGTGATAGCTGGTATGAAACGGAGGCTGTCGGTAATCTCTATATGCTGATAATAGATAGCCTTCTGATCACAGATATTTTCGAACTCATTGAGCAGCACAGTCTTTCCGACACCACGGAGACCGTAGTAGATGACAGAACGCTGACTGATGCCACGCTTCAGGGCTTCGAACATGACTGATACAGCTTCAATCTCTTTTTCACGGCCGGCCAGATACTTCGGAGAAGAACCGGCACCAGGATTGTATGGATTTGTGAAAATATTATTCTCTGACATCAGACGACCTCCTTTGTATATTTCAAGTGTATCACGTCATAATATGGAAATCAACAGTATAATACGATGCACAGGGCTTATGAAAATCGTATAAATGTCATAATGGACAATCTGTTTGCCTGAATATAAGGTTACTATCTTTATCCTGGGGTGGTTTTATAAATAAACCAGATGATGATGCCGTTCCGGAAGGCAAGCTAATCCCTTATTTCAGTCAAGTTCTTCCTCAAACCAGGAGATCAGGGCGTTCAGGTTCAGATCTGAGTGCTCGACCTCGCGAGAGAAGAGGTAAACAGTCTCTTCAGGGGTGAGCGAAGAGGCAGCGCTTATCATCATGATCCATCTGACAGTCATAACCGCTATCATGGCTCTGGCGTAGATCTGGCCGTCGTAGATGCTACCGCAGAAATAGGTAAAAAGCAAAGACTCCAGCATTTTTTCACAGATGAAGGAAACGGCGCGGTCCGGGTACATGGCCTGCTGCCACTCGGCGGAGGAAGCTTTATGCGCCTTCCAGTATTCAGTAGATGCGCGAAGGGTGTCAGACCAGGATGGCTCTAGAATCTCCAGTCTGTTGAGAAGGCCAAGGCTCTCACACATATATCCATAGGAAAAAGCAAAGCCGCTCCTTCGCCCGTTCCGCGGCGGCATAGCCGCGGTGCATGAAAGCTGATCCATATCTGATATATCGCCGCTGTCGAAAAGCCCCTGGAGTCTGAATGCGTATGACGCGATCAGGTCCATTTTTTCCTGGAGAGGAAGACTGCCGGATGAGAGGTCAAGCATCCGCTCACGCGCATAGCAAAGCCTGTCGAAAAGAAAAAAGTCAAAATCCTCGTAATCATCATAGTCATCTGTCTTTTCGTCCTCAGATTCCCTGAAGGTCAGATGGGAATCAGAGGAAAAAAGCATCCTGACAGCCTCAGGACAGGACAGCGACAGCGAGTACTCGCGCAGATCAGGGAACTCTTCGGTATGCCTTGGGTACTGCCTGCAGGTATCGCAGAGAAAATCTTCGCCAAGACTTGTCTGCAGGTCGCAGAGCCCGCTGTCTGAGAGCATGCTGCATCTGCCGTCAGTCTGCCTGAAACAGGATTCTTTATAGTCTATTCCGCTGCGGAGTCTGTCCTCAAATTCTCCATTCCAGGATCTGTATTTGTCAAGGCTTTTTTTATCTATTACTATCTGCCAGCCGCTGCAGCAGTTCATCGGGCAGCGGTCAGCAATACATGAAAAATCGTAAAAATCACTCTGGCTTCTGTAAATCATCGAATACTCCGGTCATCAGATCTTAAGGATCTTATCTATAGTATACTTTTTAAAGATGACATGCAATATGGTTCAGGACGCAGAAATCTCGCCGCCCAACTCTGCCGAGAGAGTATTGCAGACTCTTTTTACTTGATTTATCCGCTCTCTAGTCATATACTTTAGGGAGTTTGAAAAAAGCAAAGGAGATTACTGACATGGAAATGCAGATGGAGATGATCAGAAAACTGCCGACGCCGCAGGAGATAAAGGATGAATACCCTCTGAGGGCAGACCTGAAGGAATTAAAGGAAAAGAGAGATCAGGAGATCTTCGATATTTTTACAGGGAAAGATGACAGACTCCTTCTTATCATAGGACCTTGCTCGGCTGATAACGAGGACTCGGTGCTCGACTATATGAACCGTCTCGCCGGTCTTCAGGAAAAAGTGAAGGATAAGATTTTCATGATCCCGAGGGTTTATACGAATAAGCCTCGTACTACAGGACTTGGATACAAGGGTATGTTCACCCAGCCAGATCCAGAGAAGGGTGCTGATCTGCTCGGCGGGATCGTAGCTATCAGACATATGCATATGAGAGTAGTTGAAGAGACAGGCTTTACCTGCGCAGAGGAAATGCTCTATCCGGGAAATCACAGATACTTATCTGATCTGCTTTCATATGTAGCGATCGGAGCCCGCTCTGTTGAGAACCAGGAGCACAGACTTACAGCGAGCGGTATTGGAATTCCGGCCGGAATGAAGAACCCTACGGGCGGAGACATTTCTGTCATGATCAATTCAGTCATCGCAGCCCAGAACCCGCATACCTTCATCTACAGAGGCTGGGAGGCGCATACGACAGGAAACCAGTATGCGCACTGCATCATGCGTGGTTACGTGGATAAGTACGGCAGAAATCATCCGAACTATCATTATGAGGATCTGATCGGAGTCATCGAGCAGTACAAGAAGCATCCGGAACTGAAGAATCCGGCTATCATCGTAGACTGCAACCATTCGAATTCCGGAAAGAAGTACCTGGAGCAGATCCGCATCGCAAAGGATGTAATGCACAGCTGTCACGTATCTGAAGGCATCCGCAAAATCGTCAAGGGTCTTATGATCGAGTCTTACATCGAAGACGGCGCCCAGAAGATAGGCGAGGGAATTTACGGAAAGTCTATCACCGATCCATGTCTTGGCTGGAAGAAGACTGAGAAGCTCGTACTCGAGCTCGCCGATCTGATCTGAGATGAAAAAGGAACCCGTCCCCTTTTTCATCTTTTTATAGTGCTTCGCGGAGCTCGCTGCTCTTTCCGACCGCCTTAGAGAGGTCGAGAAGGGTGTCGAGCTCTTTTTCTGTGAAGAGTCCTGTCTTCCCGGCTTCTTCACGGACGGAGGTTCCTTCGTGCAGGGCAGTCTTGGCGATAGTTGCGGCCTTCTGATATCCGACCTTCGGGCTGAGTGCGGTTGCGATTCCGGTAGAACCCTCTGCAAGCTCGAGGCAGTGATCCTCGTTCGCGGTGAGGTCGAGAATGCAGTTGTTTACAAGAGTCTTTATCGCACCTGTCACAGAGGTGATGGATTCAAATAATTGATGGAATGTGACAGGTTCAAAGGCGTTGAGCTCCATCTGTCCTGACTCGGCAGCCATCATGATAGTGGTGTCATGTCCAGCCACGAGGAAGGTGACCTGAGTCACGACCTCAGGGATTACAGGGTTTACCTTGCCCGGCATGATGGATGAGCCGTTCTGCTTTGCAGGAAGGTTTATCTCATGGAGCCCGCAGCGTGGGCCACTTGACAGGAGTCTCAGGTCGTTGCACATCTTGGAGATGGACATCATTCCGGCCTTGATTGCTCCTGATACAGCGACGAATCCGTCGAGATCTTCGGTAGCATCGAAGAGGTCATCAGCCTGGACGAGTGGGAGTCCGGAGACTTTTGAGAGGACAGGTACAATGTTTTCCACGTAGTATGGGGAAGCGTTGATGCAGCTTCCGATTGCGGTTCCACCCATGTTTACTGATTTCATTTCGTCGAGTGATTTTTCAATTCTTTTTGCAGAACGCTTTACCATTGTAGCATATGCGTGAAAAGTATGGCCAAGCGTCATAGGAACCGCATCCTGGAGCTGTGTGCGGCCCATTTTTATCACATCTCTGAATTCATATGCTTTTTCTTCAAGTGCTCTGTAGAGTCGCCCAAGCTCGCTGAGCATAGGCTTTGAAAGAGTGAGGACCGTCATCCTGCCTGCTGTCGGGATTGTGTCGTTCGTGGATTGACCCATGTTGACATCGTCGTTCGGATGAACTGTGTACTCTGATTTACTGCCGCCAAGAATTTCGGAAGCACGGTGAGCGATGACCTCGTTCATGTTCATGTTGGCCGAGGTGCCGGCACCACCCTGAATCGGGTCGACAATGAAAGCATCCTTCATATAACCGGCGATTATTTCATCGCAGGTTCTCTCGATCGCAGTGGCCTTTTCAGAAGAAAGGTCACCTGTATGTGAGTTCGTAATGGCTGCGGCCTTTTTTATCATTGCGAGGTTGCGAAGGAACTCATCGCTCATGTGCTGGTCGGTGATCCTGAAGTTGCGGTTAGCACGAAGTGACTGAACTCCGTAGTATGCGTCCGCCGGGATCATCATGCTGCCAATCGAATCTGCTTCAAGTCTTGTTTTTACCATAGTGGACCTTCTTCCTGTATTCCGATGCTATTTTCTATAAAAAAACAGCGCACCAGCGATACGTCCGTATCACCGATGCGCCTTTGCATCAACAACTTTGTTTCTCTGATGTGAAGTTTACCACGATTCATCACGAATTAAAAGATATAAAATAAATTGCGAAGCATTGACAAAAACAGGCGGATATTGCAAAATAAAATAAAAATATATCTCTTGAAATTTTATATTGTTTATCAGAACTATATCAGGCATCAGTTGAACTGATATGTGTTCTGTAGGAGGAAAAATGGCAGAGACCTACACACCTGATGAGACTGACAGGAAAATAATCGATCTGCTTATGAAGAATGCAAGAATGTCAGTGAAGGAAATTGCAAAGGAGCTATATCTCACATCACCTACGGTGTCTACACGTATCAAAAAGCTTCGTGAGAATGGAATCATTACGGGATATCATACATCAGTTGACCTGTCGTATTTCGGCTACAATATCAAGGCCTTCGTGAATCTCGAGGTCGACCCGAAGGATAAGCAGGATTTTTATGATTTCATTGCAGGGATCCCGAATGTGATCGAGTGCAACTGCGTGACCGGCGACTATTCGATGATTATAGAGGTTGCATTTAAGCGGACTGAGGAGCTCGATCATCTGATAAATGTGCTCCAGAAGTACGGCCATACGAAGACACTCATAGTATTTTCGACGTCGGTCGAGCATCGCGACGTGCCGGTCTGATCACGGCGGCCATGAGAGGATGGCGGCATCGGCATTCTGAAAAAAGCATCTTGCCGACCCCTGCAAATCATGTTACAATAAAGTCGAAGAACACACATAGATCATGCAGGTGACCTTATGAGTGCAATTGCAGGAATCAGTAATTCATACAGCAATTATTTCCTGTAAATGAACAGGAATGCACTGCTCTTCAGATAATCCCGGAACCCGTTTTGTATGGCAGCGTATCACCAGGTACGTTGCCATATTTTTTTCAAAAATAAGGAGAAACCTATGAGAATCAAAAGAATACTGGCCGGAATGCTTGCGGCAGTCACCATTATTGCTGGAAGCATCCCGGCATCGGGCCTTCAGGCAGAGGCAGCAACGAACTGGTCTGTTTACTCGGACGACTACTTTTACAATAAGATGAATGCCAGCGAGAAAAAGCTGTACAGTGGGATGACATCTGCTGCGAACAAGGCAATGGAAAGCAGTGACACTGTGAAAAAGGATACGTCCTCGTACAAGGTCACGGTAAGCCCGAAATCTGTGACGTTGAAGAAAGGCGCCCGTAAGGGAATATCCTATTCGACGCATTCTCCTTCGGCTCTGACAAAGGTGACATGGTCCTCATGCAATAAGAAGGTGGCTGCTGTTTCAGGTATGGTCATCCGTGCAAAGAAAAAGGGCAGGACAACCATCAAGGGTACATTCAGGTTCGCCGATGGTACCAGGAAGACAGTGAAGATAAGCGTCAGGGTGAAATGACAGGGATTCTGACAGATGAAACCAATATTTAAATATTTTGAAAAAATAGATTCGACTAACCTCGAGGCAAAGCGAGAGGGTGACAATGGTGCGGCAGGCTTTACTGTGATCTCTGCCGGTACACAGACGGCAGGCAGAGGTAGGAGTGGACATACCTGGATCTCGCCGGAAAAAGTGTCGGTGGCGACCAGTATGCTGATCTATCCTGACAGGATTCCGATGGAGCATCTGCCTAGACTTACGATAATAGCCGGAGTGTCAGTGGCTGAGGCTGTGGAGGAGCTCTACCCACTAAAGACTCAGATCAAGTGGCCGAACGATGTGCTGATATCCTCAAAGAAGATCTGCGGGATCCTGACAGAAATGGAAGCTGAGAACGGACACGCGAAGCAGGTAGTCTGTGGGATAGGAGTGAATGTCCACCAGAAAAAAGATGATTTCGCACCGGATATCAGGGGCATGGCGACCTCACTTGATCTGGAGCTATCCGGGCAGCAGGCTTCGAGAAAGGCGATAACTGAGGCTATATGGAAGCATTTTTTAAAGCACTATGAAGTGTTCAGCTCAGATGGCGGAAGTCTGGAGGGAATCCTCGACGGCTATAACAGCAGGCTCGCGAATAAAGACCGTCGTGTAAAAGTAGTTCATCAGACCCACGACTTCGAGGGCGTGGCGCTTGAGATGAATTCAGAGGGAAAACTTCTTATCAGAAAAGATGACGGCAGCATTGTGACAGTAGATTCCGGCGAGGTTCATGTAAGGGGATTGTATGGGTATGTCTGACTTGACATTTTTCTCATACATGCTACAATACTTCAAACGACTTGAACAAAGCCTTAAGGAGGAGCCTGAATATGTTAAAGGCAGAGCATGTAACGAAGAAGTACAGGAAGACTGTCGCTGTAAATGACGTGAGCTTCACGCTGGAACCGGGGACGGTGACAGTTCTTCTGGGACCGAACGGAGCGGGGAAGAGTACACTTTTCAAATCTATCATCGGATTCCTGAAATACACCGGAGAGATAACTCTCGACGGGATAGTGAATAAAACGCCCGAAGCCAGGGCCAGAATGGGATACATACCGGAGATGCCGGCGCTGTATCCGAACCTGACTGTAAACGAGCATCTGGAGTTTCTGGCGAGAGCTTATAAGCTGGCCGACTATAAAGAGCGTGCGGCAAAACTGCTCGAGGATTTTGAGCTGACTGATAAAGGCAAAAAATTCGGCGACGAGCTCTCGAAGGGAATGCAGCAGAAGGTGAATCTGTGCCTTGGACTTCTGCCAGATCCGGAGATCGTCATAATGGACGAGCCTATGATAGGCCTGGATCCGCATGCCATAAAGCGACTGAAGGAAATCATAGAGGAGGAGAGGGCTTCCGGAAAGACCGTGATCGTCAGCACGCATATCATCGACAGTGTGGATATGCTCTGGGACAAGGTACTCATCATGAAAGAGGGAGTGCTCTGTGCAGATATGACAAAGGCAGAAGTTGATGCGACGGGAAAGACACTCGAGAAGCTGTTTTTCGACATCACGGAAGGTGGTGGCGAATGAGACTTTTGGGTTATTACGCCTGGCATTCCTTTGTCAATCAGATAAGAAAGCTCTTCAGGAGCTGGGTGATCATTTTCATTGCAGTGTGCGTGGTTGGCGGAATCGGAGTCGGCCAGATCGCCGGAAGCACTGCTGACAAGGCCGAGGAGAACCGCATAGAGCAGGAAGCGAAGAATCCTGAGAAAGAGAAAAAGGAGAAACCGACAGATTCATTCGGGCAGATCCTGAAGTCTTCCGGACTTAAAGGAGAAGAATTTCTATATCTTTTTACAGCGGCCGGAGTCATTATCCTGATACTGTTTTTTATCGGAACGGCAGATAAGGGCGGAAGCATTTTTCTTCCGGCAGATGTGACGCTGCTTTTTTCATCGCCGCTGAAACCGCAGTCTGTGCTTATGTTCAGACTTTTTACGAGGATGGGAACCTTCGTATTTCTGACGCTTTACGTCGTGTTTATGAATGTGCAGATGACTGAGTATATGGGAGTCGGCGCATTTGTGTCGGTGATGCTGGTGATAGCATGGATCCTGACTTTTACGACAGCGAAGCTGCTTCAGACGTATTTTTATCTAGAATGCGAAAAATACCCGGCCCTGAAGAAGAACCTGAGATATATGGTGATAGTGGTGGCGGCCGTTCTGATTCTGGCTTCATATGCGTATTCAAAAGACGGGGACATATCAGCGATACAGGCGGTTGAACGGATCCTGAATGCCAGAGGGACGAACCAGATCCCGGTATATGGCTGGCTCAAGGGAATAGTCATCGCAGCTATGACTGGTCACTATGCAGCTTCTGTGATATATGCGGCACTTTCTACAGCGGTTGCAGCGGGCATAGTCTTTCTGATATATCATCAGAAGGCGGACTTCTACGAATCAGCTATAGAAAAAACTGCCGACAATGCAAGGACTATCGAGAAGGCTTCGAATTCCCGTGTCGGAGTGGCAACTGGAAAAGAAAGGAAACGCTCAGATACTTCAAGAGAAAATGAAGGCATCGGCCATGGCTGGGGAGCGTCGGTATTTTTCTTTAAAGCCATGCATAACAGATTTCGGCAGTCCGGACATGGAATCCTGACGAAGACTTCAGTGACATATATAGCACTGTCCGTACTGGGCGGACTATTTGCAAATGCACAGTGGAATGTAAACGGGGCGTTAGCCTCGATACTTATACTTATGATGCTCGTCTTCTGGCGTTCGCTTGGGAACCCGCTTGCAGAGGACACCAGGATGGGATTTTTCCTGATGATACCGGAAAGTCCATGGAAGAAGCTTTTCTTTTCACTGATCTCAGGAACGGTGAACTGTATTCTCGACCTGCTCCCATCGGTCATCATAGTGGCGTTACTCTTCAGACCGTCGGTTGGATTTCTTCTGGCAAGCTTCTGTTTTCTTCTGACGACAGATATGTATGCGACTCTGGTAAGCGTATTTCTCGATTCGTCTGTCCCGAAGTCAGTGGATAAGGTTGTCCGTCAGCTGGTTCAGGTCATTTTTATCTATTTCGGCATGATACCGGATATCCTGTTGCTGGTGATGGCAGGTTATATGCATGACAGGATGCTCGAGGAGATTCCGTACTGTGCGCTTCTGAATCTGACGATATCAGTGGTATTATTCGGGATCACTCCGCTGGTCATGGAGGACATGAAGGTAAGACCGGCGAAGCCTTCGACTGACAGCTTTACCGGGGATCTGAAGCTGATCCGCAGCAAAATCTCACAGATCGGTTTCGGAATGGCGCTTATCATCGTACTCTCCGCAGTGTCACAGCTGATTGTCGCATTCCTCGTGAAAAAATTCTTTCCGGGAGTGCCAGATAACCCGATCGGCTTCTGGCTTGTGGCTATGCTTCCAGAGTATCTGATCGGATTTCCAGTAGGACTTTTTATCATAAGAAAAGTAACTCCGGAGCCTCCTCCTGACAAAAAGCTCGGAGGACGGAATTTTCTCAAAGCCATTCCATCGGGGATTTTTGCGGTGATGCTGGGCTCGATTGTGGGGCAGCTTATACTGTGGCTTTTTTCACAACTGTCGTCAAATGTGCAGACGACTTCAGGAGCCCAGTCCATGGCGACTGTCGGTCCGCTCTGGATCAGGATACTTTTCCTGGTAGTAATCGCTCCGATGATCGAGGAGTTTACCTTCAGAAAAACTCTTATTGACAGACTGAGACCATACGGTGAGACGACGGCGATTTTTTTCTCGGCGCTCGCATTCGGGCTTTTTCACGGGAATTTTTCACAGATGTTCTATGCGTTCGGAATGGGACTGGTATTCGGGACGATATATGAAAAGACCGGGAGACTTCGTTACAGCCTGGTGCTTCACATGGCAACGAATTTTATCGGAGGGATAGTCGTGCCATCGATGCTTGCTGGAGTTACAAATACGTCGGAACTGACCCTTAGTAATCTGCCGGTCGGACTTATAGTGTATGTGTGCGCGTACTACGGACTGGCACTTGTAGGATTTGTGGTGTTTACTATCAGCTGGGTGAAGACGAGGTTCTATACACAGAGGCTGGAACTTCCGGGCGGGAAGGTCGTAAGCACTGTGTATGGGAACCTCGGGATGATAGTATTTTTCATAGCCTGCGCGGCAATAGTAGTCATGCAGACTTATCTGATGAAGGCCTCTACATAAACGCCGTCCGGACGGTATTCTTCTTTTATGATGTGTCCGGTCTCGTGCAGTTTTTCAAGACGCGAGCCTTCGGTGTATGGAATCACTTCTTTTATCTGGGTCATGTCGGATAAGAGAAGTTTTTTCATGGCCTTTTTCAGCTGGTCGATTCCCTGACCGGTCTTCGCTGAGATATGAACCGAGAGGTCAGCGTGTCTGTCAAAGAGCGGATGGGCGTTCTCAGCTATATCGTCCTTGTTAAATACAGTGAGGATGGGCTTTCCGGTTATTTGTAGGTCGTTTAGTGTTTTATAGACTACGTCCATATTTCTTTCGAGGGAAGGATCTGAACTGTCGATTACATGAATGATGTAGTCGGCGTACTTAGCTTCTTCGAGGGTGGAATGAAAAGCGTCGATCAGGTTATGCGGGAGCTTGCTGATAAAACCGACGGTGTCTGTCAGCAGGATCTGCCAGCCGTCACCTAGATCCATTCTCCTGGTGGTCGGGTCGAGCGTAGCAAAAAGCGCGTCTTCTTCAAGGACTGAAGAACCGGTAAGCGCATTCAGAAGCGTTGACTTCCCGGCGTTAGTGTAACCCACGATGGCAAAGACCGGGATCTGATTTTTCTCGCGGGATTTTCGCGTGTTCTCACGATTTTTCTCCATTTCCTTCAACTGTTTACGGAGTGAAGAAATGCGGTCGCGGATGCGGCGGCGGTCGGTTTCGAGCTTACTCTCGCCCGGACCTCTGGTCCCTATTCCGCCGCCGAGCCTTGACATGGCGACTCCGGCACTTCCTGAAAGTCGGCTGGATTTGTACTGGAGCTGCGCCATCTCGACCTGGATCTTTCCTTCTCTGGTCGTGGCATGCTGCGCAAAGATATCGAGAATCAGCATAGTCCTGTCGATGACTTTTACATTCAGCGCTTGCTCGAGATTTCCCATCTGAGCGGGCGTCAGCTCATCATCGCTGATGACTCCGTCTGCGTCGAAAGCATCGATGAATTCACGGAGCTCGTCTATTTTTCCTTTGCCGATATAAGTGGCTGGAGATGGTGACTCCATGGTCTGTGTCAGCTGGTAGACACTCTCAGCTCCGGCAGTGTCCAAAAGCCTCGCAAGCTCGTCGAGTGAACTTTTCACAGCGTCCATGTCATAGCAGTCAGTTACGGCAATCTCTATGTATTTTTCTTTCTTTTCGGATGTATTTATCATGCTTTGATGGTAACACTAAAGCGGCATAAACACAAACCGTATTTTCTGGAGAGTTACTATTCACGGCACCTCCCCAATCAGACCGCAGACCAACCGCGCTTACGCGCGTTTGCCGCATCTTCGATGCTAAAAGTCTGCGGTTGTTGGGGAGGTTCCTGCTTCACAGGCATGCTTCTGTGTGGGTTCAACCGTCCGCACAAGTGCGTCCGTCGTAAACCCACACAGAAGCATGCCGTGAATAGTAACTCTGGAGAAAATTGCAAAGAACAGTGGCATTTTTGACTATTGAAAAATGGACGGAAATAGGGTATATTTTATTATAAAAGAAAACGGTTGCGCATATACGGGCGCAGATAGAATTATGGAAAGGAAAAATGATATGAAAGTAAAGAAATTCCTGTACGGCGGAGACTACAATCCGGAGCAGTGGCCGGAAGAGGTCTGGGAAGCCGATATGAAGCTGCTTAAAGAGGCTCATATAAATGAGCTGACTCTGAATGTCTTCTCATGGGCTGCACTCCAGCCGTCCGAGGACACCTATGATTTTTCAAAGCTGGATAAGATAATGGAAATGGTAAGGGACAATGGTTTTAAGGTCATGCTTGCGACTTCGACCGCGGCTACTCCGCCTTGGATGGCAAAGCGCCACCCGGACATTCTCCGCACCGACGGAAACGGCATGAAGAGGAAATACGGCGCCAGACATAATTTCTGCCCGTCGTCTCCTACTATGAGAAAATACGCTCCGCTTCTGGCACAGAAGCTGGCTGAGCGCTATAAGGACTATGATAATATCGTAGCCTGGCACATCGGAAACGAATACGGCGGAGAATGCCACTGTGACAACTGCCAGAAGAATTTCCGCGAATGGCTGAAGAAAAAATACGGTACTCTCGATGAGCTGAACCGTGCCTGGAATACTTCGTTCTGGAGTCACACCTACTATGACTGGGACGAGATCATGATCCCGGATGAGAGAAATGAGAATTTTGTCTCAGAGGGCGGAAAGCAGATAACCCAGGTGCAGGGCGCTTTCGTGGACTACAAGCGCTTTAACTCTGACATCATGCTCGAGGAGTACAGGCTTGAAAGAGATGCTATAAAAAAGGTGACACCGGATATCCCGATCACTACGAATTTCATGTGGTTCTTCTATGGACTGAATTATCGAGACTGGGCGAAGTACATGGATTTCATATCATGGGACTGCTATCCTCACATGGACACGGAGCCTGCTGAAATGGCCATGGCGCATGACCTGATCCGTGGAGTCGCAGGGCAGAAGCCATTTGCGCTGATGGAGTCTTCACCGTCTGTCACGAACTGGCAGCATATAAATCCTATGAAGAGACCTGGCCAGATGACGCTGATAAATCTCGAGGCTGTGGCACATGGAGCTGACACTGTGCAGTTTTTCCAGATGAGAAGAGCCAGAGGCGCAGCAGAGGCCATGCACGGTTCAGTGATCGAGCAGGTCGGACTTGGCGGAACCAGAGTCTATAACGAAGTCAAGGCCTTGGGCGAGAGGCTTGAGGGAATGAGCGACATCCTCGGTTCGACAGTTCCATCGGAGTGCGCAATAGTTTTCGACTGGGAAAACTGGTGGGCTGTAGACGCTCTCCAGGGACCGACAGAGCTTCTCGATTATCAGAAGGAGTGTCTGAACTACTACAGGGCATTTTTTGATCTGCACATTCCGGTAGACGTGATCGGAACAGACGATGACCTGTCAAAGTATAAGGTAGTAGTCGCTCCGATGCTCTTCATGGCATCAGAAGACTATGCGAAGAAGATAGAGGATTTTGTAAAAAATGGCGGGGCTTTCATAGCTTCAGCGCTTTCTGGTTATGTGGACAAGGACTATCTGTTCTATCAGGGCGGATATCCGGGTCCGTTCAAGGAAGTCTTTGGGCTCTGGGTAGAAGAGCAGGATGCTTTAGCACCTGACAAGCCGGACCACTTCGAGTGGAATGGAAAAGAGTACGAAGCCCGTCTGATCTGTGACCAGATAAGACCATTATCAGAGCTTAAGGATCTGATCGCTGAGAATAAAAAGGTATTAGGTGATCTGAAGTATTTCGATGATCCTGCTTATCAGATTACGGCAGAAGCCGGTGATATGACGGTAGACGGAACCTATACTGATGATTTCTACAAGGGAACACCAGTCATCACTGAGAATGCCTACGGAGACGGACACACTTACTATGTAGGAACCCAGTCATCACCGGAGTTCTACAGAGACTTCATGGAGCAGGTGACAGAGCGAGCTTCAGTAAAGCCTGTAGCAGCAGATGCTGGTGACGGCGTAGAAGTCGCAGTCCGTGAGAACGAGAACGGCAGGTTCCTGTTCTACCTCGACCATAAGAATTATAAGGTAGAGATAAAGAAGGCCTGATGTGTCACCTGTACGCGTCCCCATCGACACAAAATTCACGGCATACGTTTTCGAGTTCCTGATACGTGTGTATCTCGTTTACAACTCGTCTGAAACGGATGCCGTTACGGCGGCCGGCGGTGTACCAGCCGGCGTGTTTGCGCATTTCGCGGATGGCGCGGTCTTCGCCCTTGAGCTCGATCTCCATCCGGGCGTGTTTTAAGAGCATGGACATGACTTCTTCAGATGACGGCGGGACAGCAGGATTTCCAGTCTCAAGCTCTGATAGGATCTGAGAAAAGATCCACGGATTTCCCCTCGCTGCCCGTCCTATCATGAATCCGTCGCAGTCGGTCTGCTCAGACATTCTTTTTACATCAGAGGCACAACGCAGGTCTCCATTCCCGATCACGGGAATGGAGACTTTTTCTTTTACCTGTCGGATGATGTCCCAGTCGGCTTCACCGCTGTAATACTGTTCACGGGTCCTGCCGTGAACTGCGACAGCGGAAGCACCAGATTCTTCTATTATATGTGCGATCTCCGGAGCGTTTATGTGCTCGGAATCTACGCCTGTCCTTATCTTTACGGTAACAGGTCTGTCGGTGGCTTTTACAAGAGCAGAAACTATTTCGCCGACGAGCTGCGAATTTTTCATAAGGGCTGAACCATCGCCATTGTTAAATACCTTTGGAACAGGGCAGCCCATATTCACATCGAGGATATCATATGGTACTTCTTCGATGATCTTTGTCGCTTCGACCATGGCATCTACATCGGAGCCAAAGAGCTGGAGCGATACGGGATGCTCATCACCGGCGATCTCCAGGAGCTCCTTAGTATTTTTATTATGGTAGCAGATGGCCTTGGCGCTTACCATTTCCATACATACAAGACCTGCACCCATAGAGTGGCAGATGCGTCTGAAAGGCTGATCGGTGACACCGGCCATCGGCGCCAGGATCAGCGGGTTATCCAGTTTTACGTTTCCTATAGTAAGAGATTTCATTTTTTAATAACACAGACTCCTTAGTGGCAAAAAATTCCCTTAAGTATAAAGTCCTGCGGAGGTTTTTGTCAAGTATCGGAAAACTGCTTGCATTTTTTTTAAGTTTAGAATATGCTAACAAGGTAGTGTGTTGGAATCTGGAGACGAGATATGCGACAGTATAGTAAAAAAATATTTGTAAAAAGTCTCATACTCATGCTTGTCATGTTTGTGCTGATATATATCGCGGTCAGTGTTCTGGGAATGGACAGAAGTCCTTATCTCACGCTCAGTGAAAACCATATCATTGGTGAGATCACCTATACAGATGGAACTACAAGGAAGAACCTGGTTCCGGATCAATGGAGAATGTCGCGGGGAGATGTGCTGAGAGCGAGGATCAAACTGCCATCAGTGAAACCATATAATAATACGAGCATAAGTTTCACAGTATATAACGCGGAGATAGATCTGGGTTATGATGGGGAGACTTTTTATTCATATGGTCATGATCTGGCAGCAAAAAATCGTGAAATAGGCAATATCCTTGTTGTAGCAGAGGTTCCTGATTATGCGTGGGGAAACTGGATAAATCTGACCCTGCGGGAACAGGAAAGGTCGCCAAGTCTTCAGAATTCGGCCTATAGGCTTATACCGACAGTCAGGGCGAGAGTTTTGCCGATCATCGGACATGGGATGGAGTTCGTAGTCTTTTCGGTCCTTATGGTACTCGGAACAGCCATAGGACTGGCAGGAGTCATATTCGTTACCGGAAAAAAAGAACCGGATACTGACTATGTCTATCGGCTTCGCCACTTTTCTTCTCTGCTGCTGGTATTTTGGATATAACAGATTTTTTTACGCTATTTCCACAAATATACGGATCAATGCGATGGCAGAATACTATGCGATTCATCTGGTTGGGCTGCCCATAACCGGGTTCGTCTACACGGTTATGGAAGAAGGTATACGTAAAAAAGTGGTGTTCTGGGTTGGTGTCTTCCTTGCGGTCCTGTCACTTGGCGCGATAGGTATGTCACTTACGGGAGTTATAATGCTAAGTGATTCGCTGCCAGGACTTCAGGCGACTCTGGCCGTTCTACTGGTGGTTTTGCTCTGGCTTCTGATAAGCGGAGCCAGAAAAGATAAAAACGGATTCGAAGCTTCCCTTCTTATGGGAATTACTGTCGGAATGATTTTTGCAGTAACTGAAATAGTAGCACTCAGGATTAGAACTATTAAGGGCTTCCCGCGGGCGCTTATGAAGGTGACATCGCTCGACTACGCAGCGGTGGGACTTGCCATTCTTATACTTACCCTTATCATAGGAATAGTCGACAAGCTATACCATGATATGCGTGCGCAGGCAGAGCAGGATGAGCTTGAAAAAATAGCCTATACCGACCAGCTTACCGGAATTCCGAACAGAATCAGCTGCGTTGAAAAAATGAGGATGCTGACTGTGAACGACTATTACGCGGTAGCATTCTTTGACGTAGACGGGCTCAAAAAAGCAAATGATAATTATGGGCACGATGTCGGTGACGAACTGATAAAAGAAGTAGCAGACCTGATCCGTAACACTTTTTTTACATATAATGGGTATTATGGCCGATGGGGAGGAGACGAATTTCTAGCGGTTTTCTTAGATGAGCCGTCATACCGGAGGTTCTGCTATGTGTTTGAAGACGCTGTAGATGAAGAAGCTAAAAAGAGTAAACTGCAGGTTCCGTTTTCTGTCTCTGTCGGATACAAAGAACATATGCCAGGCATGAGTGAAAACGTAAATGAGATAGTGAACGAAGCGGACGAGCAGATGTATAGATCGAAGAAAGCAAAAAAAGCTGCGCGAAGTGACTGAAATGATGTATAATTATTAGACCTGATGAAAAGGAAAGGAGACCGCATGGACTTATACGGAAAGAATTTTTTAAAGATGACAGACCTGACACCTGATGAGATCACGGGACTTATCGATCTGTCGGCCAGACTCAAGGACGAAAAGAAAAAGGGCATTTCACAGCTCGATTATCTGAAGGGCAAAAATATAGCTCTTATTTTTGAAAAGACGAGTACAAGGACCAGATGCTCATTCGAAGTCGCAGCACATGATATGGGAATGACGACTACATACTTAGATCCATCGGGTTCACAGATAGGAAAAAAAGAGAGCATCAAGGACACAGCGAGAGTACTCGGAAGGATGTTCGATGGTATCGAATACAGAGGCTTCGGACAGGAGATAGTCGAGCAGCTCGCTCAGTACGCCGGAGTTCCAGTCTGGAACGGACTTACGAATGAAAGCCATCCGACACAGATGATCGCCGATATGCTTACGATAAAAGAGCATCTTGGGAAACTCAAAGGCGTGAAGTTCGTTTACATGGGCGACGCCCGGTACAATATGGGAAATTCACTGATGGTGACCTGCGCGAAGCTCGGAATGGACTTCGTAGCCTGCACGAACAAGAAGTATTTCCCGACCAAAGAGCTTGTAGATTACAGCAGAAAGCAGGCAGAGAAGAGCGGTGGAAGCGTAACACTTACAGAGAGCGTAGAGGATGCCTGCAAGGACGCAGATGTCATCTACACAGATGTCTGGGTATCTATGGGTGAGCCTGACGCAGTCTGGAAAGAGAGAATAGAAGACCTGCTTCCGTATCAGGTAAACGCAAAGGCACTTTCCTATGCGAAGGATTCAGTCATCTTCATGCACTGCCTTCCAGCGTTCCATGACCTCGACACACAGATAGGCCGTCAGGTAAATGAAAAGTACGGTCTTGCCGAGATGGAAGTAACAGACGAAGTATTCGAGGGTCCGCATTCGGTAGTATTCGATGAAGCCGAGAACCGTATGCACTCGATCAAAGCTATTATATACGCGACCTTACATAAATAAGCATGTATCAGGATAGAATAGTACTCTGCGCAGCAAGCGCATACAACAAAAAATATTACCTCAATCCGGACTTTGACGGACTTCCTGATCCGGTGAAAAAAGAGCTGCAGATCATGTGCGTGCTCTTTACCGAGGACATCGGCGGGGTCATAGAGCTGTATTTCGATGATGAGGGAAGCCTGCATCTGATGACAGATTCAGAGGAAGGTGACCTGACCTATGATAATATCGGCGCTCCGCTCAAAATAAAGCAGATTCAGAAAGACCAGAGGGAACTTTTTAGAGAACTCGAGACCTATTTCAAAGAGTTCTTCTGAGGAAAGATATGTTATTAGCAGTAGATGTAGGAAACACAAATATAACGCTCGGCGTATTAAAAGACGGAGTTCTTATCGGGAACTTCCGACTGAATACGCGAATAGCCCGTACTTCAGACGAATACGGTATAGCCATCAGGAATATCTTATATCATAACGGAATAGATCACGACCGTATAAAGGACTGTATCATCGCATCGGTAGTTCCGGCGGTAATGCATTCGCTGACCAGTGGAATCATCAAGTATTTTGACACGAAGCCGCTTATCGTGGCAGCAGGCGTAAAGACCGGGATAAATATCCAGACAGAAGTGCCGAGTCAGATCGGAGCCGACAGGATAGTCGACGCGGCAGGTGCATACGAGCTCTATGGCGGACCGCTTATAGTCATAGATTTCGGAACGGCCACGACATACGATTTTGTAGATGAAAAAGGCTCGTTCAAATACGGAGTCACGGCACCGGGAATTCGGATCTCTGCAAAAGCTCTATGGGAGGATGCAGCAAAGCTCCCGGAGGTCGAGATAACGAAACCGAAGACCATTCTTGCCCGTGAGACCATCTCTTCAATGCAGGCAGGACTTGTCTATGGTCAGATCGGCGCGACCGAATACATAGTGAAAAATATGATAAAAGAATCCGGCTACGAGAACGTGAAAGTCGTTGCAACCGGCGGTCTGGGAAAAATGATCTCAAATGAAACCTCTGTGATAGATAAATACAATCCGGACCTGACTCTTCAGGGAATGCGCTTCATCTATGAAAAGCAGGACCGTAAAAAACTCTGATCATCTGATAAAGGCGGTCATCAGATATGACTTTTCTTGAGAAACTTCAGAGATTTCGGTGATGACTTTTTCATCAGGCATTCCACATCGTATTACAGCACCTAAAAAATCATGCTCTGGTTTTCTGGCCAGGGCATTTTTTAATTCGGGAAGGTGTTTTCCGAGCTTCATGAATATCTTTATTCCAGGAAGCGCCAGCGCAGTATCTATATCAGCGGAACCTGGGATTATGTGTATTTCTTCGCCGTCCTGTCCCAATACGAGTCCCAGCTTTGCGGCACATGACATAAATGATGGAATGCCACTTACTATTTCTACAGGAAAACCATCTCTGTCGGCCAGCTCTTTTATATATGAAAATGTAGAATAGATCAATACATCGCCGATTGTTACAAATCCGACAGATTTACCATCAGTGAGATATGTCTTTGCATATTCATAAATCTCTTTCCTGCGTTCGGAGAGCATATCGGCATTGTGAGTCATCGGAAAGCTGAAGAACTTCAGCTTTTTAGAATCTATATCGGGAATAGCCCCCTTTACTATATCGTATGCTCTTTTTCCGGACGGGAATACAATTACATTACACGTGTTCAATATCCTGGTGGCATGTGCAGTGATATCAGATGGGTTTCCACAGCCGACACCGATTCCGTATAGAGTTCCGGTCATTTTTTCCATGAGAAGCCCCCCTTACTTCAGATTGTCAGGGCCGAAAGACTCAGGTAGTATCTCTTCGAGAGTGTATTCCTTTATGTCTTTGCCATGGTTTGCAGAGAGCAGTATCTTGAAATCAGGCTTGCAGAATTCACGCATAACCTGACGGCAGATGCCACATGGAGGGCAGAAGTCAGTGTCGTCTTTCTGCTCGCCGCCGCAGATCGCAATGGCTTTGAAGTGTCTTTTTCCCTCTGATATCGCTTTAAAAATAGCAGTTCTCTCGGCGCAGTTTGCAGCACCGTATGAAGAGTTCTCGATATTGCCGCCCTGGTAGACAGTTCCATCGTCGCAGAGCAGAGCTGCCCCGACAGTGAAATGCGAATACGGGGAATACGACATATCCATCGCCTCTCTTGATTTTTCGACTAATCCTATTTTATCGATCATATCATTTCGCTCCTTTATATTCAGTTAGTCTCTTTATTTTACCACATCATTCACTGAATTTTAACAACATTTCAGATTACTTTGCGTTATAATAGTCTAAAATATTCAGCAGGAGTCATGGATCATGGAAGAAACGGAAAGTATCTACGGACCGTACAGGCCCGAGCTTGAAAAAATACAGAAAGAACTGTTAGATGACATCGAGGCGCTGAGGAATGAGCTCAAAGAAAAAAATGGTATGGATCCGGTCGAGCACTGCCTCTCGAGGATAAAGTCCGAAGACAGCATGAGAGAAAAATGCGTGCGCAAAGGACTTCCGGTCACCACAGAGTCAGCTCTGACGAAAATCTACGATGCAGTCGGGATCAGAGTGGTCTGTGCTTTTATCGATGACATCTATAAATTCAGGGATCACCTGACGGCTCTTCCAGGTGCGGAGGTCATAGAGGAAAAGGACTATATCAAGCACGCGAAGCCGAACGGCTACCGCAGCTATCATATGATCCTCAGGATGCACGGAAAGTTCTACGCTGAGATCCAGCTCCGCACCATATCCCAGGACACCTGGGCTGCGCTCGAGCATCATATCAGATACAAGCACGATCTCGGAAGAGCAAATGAGGAGCTTATCGTATCTGAACTCAAGCGCTGCGCTGACGAGCTCGCGTCGACAGACCTTTCGATGCAGACGATAAGGGATATGATCTTTGAAGAAAACAAGACAGAAGAGAGTGAAGCAGAATGAAGTTACTTTTAGCAGAAGATACAAGAGACCTGAACCGTGCGGAGACAGCCATACTGAAGCACGAAGGCTATGATGTGACGAGCGCGTATGACGGACAGGAGGCACTGGACTTTTTATCAGAGGACAGCTTCGATGCAGTCATCCTCGATATCATGATGCCGAAAGTGGATGGGCTTGGCGTACTGAAATTTATGAGAGAGAATAATATCCTGACACCTGTCCTGTTACTCACAGCAAAGACTGAAGTCGATGATAAGGTCGCAGGACTCGATGCAGGCGCAGATGATTACCTGGCAAAGCCTTTTGATATGAGAGAACTCTTAGCCAGAGTCAGAGCTTTAGTCCGAAGGGGAAGAGAGTACAACCCTCAGGATATGAGATTCGGCGATGTATCGCTGAAGGCAGATGACATGGAGCTGTCGTGTGAGAACTCAGTCAGACTCTCTATAAGGGAATTCGAACTGATGCAGATGCTGATGACACACGCTGACGGCGAGCTTTCGACGGATGACATTTTACAGAAGATCTGGGCGGCAGAACCGGAAGCAAACGAGGACACAGTCTGGCTTTACATCTCATACCTTAAGAGAAAGCTCTCGGCTATAGCTTCAGGACTTACTATAGAAGGCGAAAAAGGCGGCAGCTTCAGACTTTCAGAAGCGAAGGCGGCCTGAACTATTTTTTAAAGAAAAATACATGGAGGTGATCATATGAATGAACAGTCGATCAAAAAATTAAAAAACAAATTCCTGGTCATCTCTATGTGCTCGTTTATCGCAGTCATGGTCATCATAGGAGGACTCATCTACATCGGGACGCTTACTGTCTCGAGACGTGAGGCACACGAGGTGACACAGTCGATAATCGATAACGGGGGAGAATTGCCGTCTGTAAAGACAGTCATCCGGGATGACGGTTCAGATGATAACGGTCAGGATTCGGAAGATGATGAGGACATCACCAATCCGACGCCTAAGGAGAACCTGAACAACTTCCTTAAGACCCTGTTCGGAAGTGGCAGGAACATCCTGAGCAACAAAGACCAGTGGTATGCGACGAGGTATTTTTCGGTCATTTTTGACAGACAGAATAATGTGACAGACATCAAGGCTGACAGGATAGCGTCAGTGGATCTGCAGCAGGCGAAGCAGTACGCACTGGCGGTTTCCAAAAATACCTTTTCATTCGGAAGTATCGGGAACTATTACTACCAGGTCAGCAAGCAGAAGAATCGGACGATAGTGGTTTTTGTGGACAGCACGAATCAGATACGGCTTACGAACAGGATCCTTTATATGGCGCTGATACTTCTGGGATTTGGTTCGATCATCTCATTCCTGGTACTCAGGGCTCTGTCATATAAAGTCATAGCGCCTGAGATAAGAAACGCCGAACAGCAGAAGCAGTTCATCACGAATGCAAGCCATGAGCTGAAGACACCGCTCGCAGTCATAAAAGCAAATACCCAGGTTCAGGAAATGATGAACGGAAAAGACGAGTGGAGCGAGTCTACAATGCACCAGGTCGACAGGATGACTGGACTGATTCAGAATCTGGTTACGATAGTCAGAGCTGAAGAAAAAGAAGATGCAGGTGACAGAACAGATACAGATATATCAGAGGCTATCAGGGACACTGTGAAAAGCTATGCGCCTGTAGCTGAAAATGCCGGTGAGACTCTTAACCAGAATATCGGAGACGGCATCCACATGAATGCGGTCGAGAGCCAGATAAGACAGCTCGCGACGCTGCTGATAGATAACGCTATCAAGTACTGCGATGAAAAGGGAACCATCGATGTGACAGTCATCCAGAAGGGCAGGGGAATCAGGCTTTCGGTCTCGAACTCATACGCCGATGGAAAAAATGTCGACTATTCGAAATTCTTCGAGAGATTCTACAGAGCGGACCAGTCACATAACGTGGATAAGGGCGGATACGGCATCGGCCTTTCTATTGCGGAAAGTCTCGTAAAACAGTATAATGGTTCTATAAATGCCTCATGGAAAGACGGCATTATCACATTTGACTGCATTTTAAAATAAAATACGAAAGGGGAGTGCATATGGACTTCCAGAAGAAAATCCAGGAGATCAGACACGGAGCAGAAGGGATTCTGCTCGGAAAAGAATTACAGATCAGAGAAGTGCTGTGCGCGTTTCTTGCGGGAGGCAATGTCCTCCTCGTAGATGTCCCGGGCACAGGAAAGACGACGCTCGCGAAGGCTTTTGCGGGTCTGCTGTCGCTGGATTCACGAAGGATCCAGTTTACACCGGACGTAATGCCGTCAGACCTGACGGGATTTTCAGTCTACAGACCGGATAAGGGAGAATTCGTCTACGAGGAGGGAGAACTTTTTAAGAACCTGGTCCTCGCCGACGAGATAAACAGAGCAAATACAAAGACCCAGTCGGCGCTTCTTGAAGCTATGGAAGAGCACCAGATAACAGTCGAGGGAGTTACGAGAGAATTGCCGAACCCCTTCATGGTCATAGCTACCCAGAATCCTGTGGGTGCTGAAGGAACACAGGCGCTGCCGGAAGCAGAGGTTGACAGATTTATGATAAGCCTCTCTTTGGGATTTCCGGATGAAGAGAGTGAGATCTCTATGGCAAAGCGCTCTTTGAGAAAGCAGGCAGTTGATGATCTGACTCCTGTCATTTCAAAAGAAGAGTTCCTCGAGATGCAGGACGCCTGTGAGAAAGTCACGATAACAGACGAGCTCTATTCCTATATCGCGAGACTCGTCCGTGCCACACGTACAGATGAGTCACTGCTCAGAGGCGCAAGCCCGCGTGCCACCTTAAGCCTGGTCAGGATGGTGAAGGCTTCAGCATTTGCAGATGAGAGGGACTTTGTGATCCCTTCAGATATCATGCAGCAGTTCCCGTATGTGATAGGACACAGACTGACACTTACCAGGGAAGCTGAAGAGTCCCAGGTTTCCAGAGCAGAGGTTATCGAGAGGCTGCTCAGTGAAGTAAAACAGTAACGGGGAGAATCATATGATAATTCCATTCGAGGCTGCGCTTTTTATAATACTGGGACTGGCAGGCTGGTTCCAGAACAGGTGGCTCCTTCTGATCTTCTTGACAGGGGAGCTGACCATTATCATCGAACTGATCATATCCATTCTGTCCGTGTGTAGAAGACAGATAAAAGTGCGCCTCTATGATGGCACTGTCCGTGTGGGGCGGATGCCACATGTCAGGCTTTCAGTCAGCGATTCACCGTATTACGGTCATCATGTAAAAATAAATGCTCGTCTCACGCTTCCGACTGGTGAGACCAGAAAAATAAAGTACAAGGCCTTTGTCTCCGACTCAGACCTTTCACTTCCTGTACCTGCGTTAAGTGTCGGGGAAATGGTCTTTACGGTAAAGAGCATTTCATTTTCAGATGCAGCAGGTCTGTTTATTTTTCACAGGAAGGTCGACAGATCCATTACTATCCAGGTCGTTTCAGATCCCTCTTTAAAAAATGATATCGCACCGGATGACTCCGAGAAAAAGCGCCTTGAGAAAAAAGTCACCAGAGAACAAGGCAGTGTATTTGCAAGGGATGAGATCCGCTCGTTCAGAGAATACAGAAACGGCGATGAGAGGCGCGACATCCACTGGAATATCTCTGCGCGTTTCGGAAAGTTCTACGTCAAGGAATACGAGGGACGGGATGAAGAGAAAGTATCCGGGGAAGAGAGAAGCAATGGCAAAGCAGTGGAGAAGTCAGACGTATCTTCGCCTGTCTCAGATATAGAGTTTAAGAAAAAAGAATTAAAGAGCGAGATAAAAAAGTTAAAGCGTGGGAAAAAAGCAAAGCCGACATTTTTTCAGAGGCTTACCAGAGCGGTGATCTGCGCCGGGATAGTGCTGATATTCCTAAGTCAGGTCACGGCGATAGATCCGTATATCTACTTCTACACCTGGGAGGAATGGATGATAGCAGCAGGTTGCATAGCAGGAGCGGGGCTTCTGTATTTTCTGTCACGCTTCAGGACATTCCCGCTGATAGTGCTCGGCGCATCGACTGCGATGTATGTGGTAAGGAATCAGTTCAAGGCATCTGACAGTGAGCCGGTTCTGGCAGTGGCTGTGTGTCTGGCAGTTGTACTGGCATTTTTATGCACAGGATTAAACGGAAAGGAGAATGACCGGTTTTATATCCTGAAAATAGTCGCAGCTGCTTTAACCATCGTAATGGGGATCTCGTTTGCCGGGGTTCTGCCGCAGCTTTTAAATGATGGTGCATCAGACAGGATTGCTTCATCGAAGCTCCTATCCGGACAGGTGGCAGATGCAGGAATGACGCGCGTATATGAGACAGAGAATGATGTACTGAATAAAGTCATAAGGAGCGGGAAACTGCATTACAGGGTGGCATTTGACGGCAGGGTCGGTCAGCAACCGAGCCAGTATACAGGCGAGACACAGATAGTAGTCAGATCTGAGAATAAACCGACAGAGGATCTGTACCTGAGATTTTTCACAGGGAGAAAATACAAGAATGCCGACTGGTATGGCGGTGAGTCAGAGAAACTGCTGTCGGAGATAGATGACAGGCTGGAGAAAAAGACATCAGATACTGCAGATGAGGAAGATACACAGCTTCCGATCAGCCGGATGTACCAGGGGGATGGTATTTACTTAATCATGCAGGAAACCAATGGCTACGTGAACATCAATGGTTATGGGATGAATTTGGATTCCTATAAGATAAGCAACGCTGTTCCGGAAGACTATAGTGGAGATATAGGACAGATGTCATATAACCTCGCAAATATCTCAGCTCCTGTATCTCTGGTCTATCCGGGCCTCGTGGATGCCACTGATGTGGGAAGCATCACTGCGAATATGACATCCATCCGGATATCTGATTGCAGCGATGATATCTCATCTGTACATGAATACGCAGATTACAGAAAGCGGGAGCTGCTGAAAGACCCGACCGATGACTCTTCACCGGATTATTATGATGGAATCGTTAGGATGTCAGAGTTTGCCAGTGAATATGCAAAGCTTTATCCGGACTATTATCTACAGACACCGGACAAGGGTATTGATAAAATCCGTGCACTGGTGGACGATCGGCCACTGAAAAATGCCGAGGATGTAACTGCCTATATCAGATACATTCTGGCATCGCATGCGACCTATTCACTGAAAGCACGTGACCCGGCAGGAGACGTGGATCCGGTAGAGTATTTCCTGTTCACATCACACAGAGGTCACTGTGAATACTATGCTTCGGCAGCTGCCCTGCTATACAGGCTGTACGGAATTCCGGCCAGGTATGCCAGTGGATACCATGTGTCACCTTCTGATTTTAAAAATATAGGGAAAGACGGATTTACAGCGAAAGTATCTGATAAAAAGGCCCATGCCTGGGTTGAGATCTACTATCCGTCGACTGGATGGATACCGGTTGAGATGACTCCGGCAGAGCTGCCACTGAATGCGCCGAATGATGTGACGGGTTATCCTACAGATCCTGATATCACGATCTGGCCGGGATTTACCGAAGGAGATCTGATGGACATTCAGGAAAAAAATGGCTGGACCGGGCGCACTTTTAAGGATGAGCAGGATGAAGAGGAGACCGAAACTACAGAGTCCACAGTAAAGTCGGGGAACTCATCTGATACTTCTGCACAGACACAGGCTTCGGCAGATGCAGCTGATGATACCGGGGATAAGTCAGAAAAGGAATCACATTCACTGGCTGATCTGATCAGTGAGCACAGGACAGGAACTGTTATATTTTTGATAGTTATAATTCTAATAGTTAGCATTCTGACAGTTAGAATTATAACTGAATACAGATTCAGACACGGCGGACTCATGGGCATAGCAAATAGAACTGACAGGATTATGGCAAAGAGCAGGGATTTTGCGATACCTCTGGACAGCCAGACGGCAGCCGAGCTTACGGCATTTTTCAGGCTGCTGGATAAAGCTGTTTACAGCGGGTACATAGGGACGCCCGAAGAGATAGATGGAGCATTTAAGACTTATGAAAAACTGAGACAGACAGTAAAGGAAGGAGCGGGCAGATATGAATTACTACATCGTAGAGGTAAGGGACGAAGACTACAGAGGAGTCACAGGCGCTGATTTTTTAAAGAGGGGAGATGTCGTGTACATCTACCATCATAACGAGTCCGGAAAGATACCGAAGCTGTATTACGAGATTATCCGAAGGACAGAGGCCGAAGTATTTTTCTGTGAGACAGATGAGTACTCCACTGCTATCGAAGAGAAGATAAGTGAGCTGCTAACTGGAAGAAAAATGACAAGTGTCACGTATATCGGAAATGGTAGAGAGTATGACAGTATCGCTCACTTTGATTCGATAATCGAAGCACTGTATTCCGGCTGCGTGGAGAGCCCCGATGAGCCAATGGATTTTTCGGAACTCGAGGCGGAGGTCAGGAAAAAGGACTCGATCTACGAGATCGCCGAGAAGCTGTCACTCGACACTGCAAGGTTCATCAGTGTTTTTATAGAAAATGAGAATGACAAAAAGAAGCTGTACCAGGAGCTCCTCCATGTGTTCGGGAATAAGACAGGATTGGCGGCATATCAGCAGATGCGGGATCTGAAGATAGGACCATTCCGTGAGAAAGCGAAAGAACCGGAAGAGCATGAGCCGGTCATCTATAGTGACATAACTCTCGAAGACCACAGGAGGCGTGTTGAGGAAAACAAGAAAAAGTACGCCTGGACGAGTCTTGATTTTACTCCGTTCTGGGGTCAGAAAAGCATCTACGAAGAAGATGAGGATGAATTTTTTTGAAAGTGTGAATTTCTTGACTTTCAATTACATTAAGCTTATACTATTTGAGCACTATTGACGCTAATTGGGCATTTTTTATATAAGAAAGGACGTTGTCATGGAAGAAAAAAAGAATCTGATGACCAAAGAGGGCTTGAAAAAACTGGAGGATGAGCTGCAGGATTTAAAGCTTGTACAGCGTCCGGCTATCGCAAAGAAAATCGGTGAGGCCAGAGAACAGGGGGACCTTTCAGAGAACGCCGAGTACGATGCAGCAAAGGATGAGCAGGGAAAGATCGAGGACCGTATCGCTGAGATCGAGGAGATCTTAAAGCACGCAGTTGTTGCTGATGACGATGACGGTTCAGGAAAGATAAATATCGGTTATACGGTTAAGCTGCTCGATGTGGAGCTTGGCGAGGAAGAAGAATTCGATATCGTTGGTTCAAATGAGGTCGATATCCTGAACGGAAGGATGTCAAACGAGTCTCCGGTCGGTGCGGCGGTCATAGGCCACGAGCCGGGAGAAACTGTCACTGTAGAGACAGAGGCAGGCAGTTTCCAGTATAAGATTCTTGAGGCTCACAGAACAAATAACTGATCGGATTTTTTGAAAGGAATAAAATGCCAGCAAAGAATAATTCACAGGATAATAATCAGCTTTTACAGGTACGCAGGGACAAACTGAAGGAACTTCAGGCAGCAGGCCGTGATCCATTCAGGATCACAAAGTACGACCAGACTCATCACACTTCGGATATCAGGGAGCACTTTGATGAACTCGAATTCGTGCCGCCTGTTGACGAAGAAGGAAAGAACAAGGTCGTTCCGCTCGATGAGATCCCGAAGGAAAAAGTTGTTTCCATCGCCGGACGTATGATGTTCAAGCGTGTCATGGGAAAAGCTTCTTTCGCAAATATCCGCGACCTGAAGGGCGATATACAGATATACGTTACTAGAAATGACCTCGGAGATGACGAGTACACATACTTCAAAAAATACGATGTGGGCGACATCATCGGTGTAAAGGGCTTTGTCTTCAAGACAAAGACAGGTGAGATCTCAGTTCATGCGAAGGAAGTCACACTTCTGTCCAAGAGTCTCCAGATCCTTCCTGAGAAGTTCCATGGACTCACTGATACTGACATCAGGTACCGCCAGAGATATCTCGACCTGATCATGAATCCTGAAGTCAAGGAGACTTTTGTAAAGAGGTCTCAGATCATAGCAGAGATCAGAAGCTTCCTCTCAAAGAGAAACTTCATGGAAGTCGAGACTCCGATGCTCGTCCACAATGCAGGCGGTGCAGCTGCCAGACCTTTCGAGACTCATTACAATTCACTCGATGAGGACGTAAAGCTCCGTATTTCTCTGGAGCTTTATCTGAAGAGACTCATCGTCGGCGGACTTGAGAGAGTCTATGAGATCGGCCGTGTATTTAGAAACGAAGGTGTAGACACCAAGCATAATCCTGAGTTCACACTTATGGAGCTCTACCAGGCATACACAGATTACAACGGAATGATGGAGCTCACAGAGAGCATGTTCCGCCATCTGGCAGAGAAGGTATGTGGCGGCACAAAGATCTATTACGGCAATAAAGAAGACGGAACCGGCCATGAGATCGATCTTGGCAAGCCGTTCAGAAGACTCACAATGGTTGAGGCTATAAAAGAGCAGACCGGCATCGACTTCGACGCTGTTTCATCTGATGAGGAAGCAAAGAAGATAGCCGATGAGCACCATATCGCTTATGAGGATCGTCACAAGAAGGGTGATATCGTAAACCTCTTCTTCGACGAGTACTGTGAGGACAAGATGATCCAGCCTACTTTTATCATGGATCACCCGATCGAGATCTCACCGCTGACCAAGAAGAAGCCGGACGACCCGACCAAGGTAGAGAGATTCGAGCTCTATATCAACGGCTGGGAGATGTGCAACGCATACTCAGAGCTCAACGACCCAATCGATCAGAGAGAGCGTTTCGCAGAGCAGGACAAGCTTGCCGCCGAAGGCGACGAAGAAGCAAATCACACTGATGAGGACTTCCTGAACGCCATGGAAGTAGGCATGCCACCAACAGGAGGAATTGGCTACGGCATCGACAGGCTGTGTATGCTTCTCACAAATAGCGAAGCCATAAGGGATGTTATCCTCTTCCCGACACTTAAGTCGATTGAGTCATCGGACACTAAATCACATCAGGCATCATCCGAGGATAAGACAGGGTTCTTTACACCGAATTCTTCCATCGATTTCAGTGGAGTAAAGGTAGAAGATTTCCTCGAAGATCAGGTGGATTTTGATACCTTCTGTAAGTCAGATTTCAGAGCGGTCAAGGTCAAGGATTGTGTCGCAGTACCTAAGTCAAAGAAACTTTTGCAGTTTACTCTTGATGATGGGACAGGCACGGAACGCACCATTTTAAGCGGTATTCACAAGTGGTACGAACCGGAAGACCTTATCGGTAAGACGCTTGTGGCTATAGTAAATCTTCCGCCAAGGAAGATGATGGGAATCGATTCATGCGGTATGATAATCAGCGCCGTAGATGAGAGAGATGGTGAGGAAGAACTTCACGTTCTCATGGTAGATAACCACATCCCGGCTGGCGCAAAGATGTGCTAAAATAATACTAGATTAGTCCGAATAAGTACATCAGATTATATGATTTCGACAGTGGTTTGAAAAAAGTACAACAGTAGTACAACAAATATCAAATCTCTGACGGACGCAGATAAGACAGGACGAATTACAAGTAAAAAAATTAACCGGATTTTCCCTGAAATGGGGTCTGGAAAAGGATGTTTTCTTTAGGCGAGATACTAAAGAAGGCATCCTTTTTTGTTGGTATCAAACAGCTGCATCTGCAAGAGAAATCACTGAGCTTGTTCAGAAGTCATAGAAAGGATATTGATATGGAAGAGTACAGAGATATAAGAAATGATGCGGTTTCGGCCTGGGAAGAGGTGAAACGCCTACGTAGAAAGTTCCTTTCTTATAAGGAAGCTGAACTGGTCTATAGCATGCAGCATCGCAAACTGATGGATCTTGCGGATCGTGCGGGTGCTCTCTATAGGATAGACGGAGTAGTCCTTATAAACAGGGATATCTTTGATGTATTTCTTGAAAGTTTCAGACAGCCACCAAAGTCAAAAGGGCAGGCCAATCATCCAAAAAACAGATACGAAATAAAGAAAGAAAAGGCAAGTGGTAAATCAGAATGAGTGGAAATTTATGGATGTTTTCAGACCAGCTTGATGATATTGATCTTGAATTTGCTAAAAAAGATTTTTTTACATATCGTGAAGGGATGGAGTATTACAGGCTGACTGAGAAACAGATGCTGAAAGCGGCATGGGAATCAGGCGCAGTGTATAAGATAGATACAAAGATGGTAAGAATAAATCGTAAGATATTTGAAAAATATCTGAGAGACAAATATTGTGTAAGTCAAAGAATTAGAAAGGATACAGTTTATGAGCAAGGTGATAGTAGTTGCTAATCAGAAAGGTGGCGTAGGAAAGACTACTTCTGTTGTGAACCTTGGGGCAGGAATAGCTGCCTCAGGAAAGAAGGTGCTGGTTATTGATCTTGACCCACAGGCTTCGCTTACAATAAGTCTGGGTTTTCAGGAACCTGACAAGTTAGAGAATACAGTGAAGGATGTCATATCTAAAATCATTAATGATGAAGAAATATCTGAAAGATTTGGCATTCAGTATGTCAGGGAGAATCTTGATCTGCTGCCTTCAAATATAGAACTGTCGGCATCGGAGATTTCACTCATTAATGTAATGAGCAGAGAACTGATACTCAGGAACTATCTTGATAGCATAAGGGATTCTTACGATTATGTCATCATTGACTGTATGCCATCACTGGGAGTTCTTACGGTAAATGCACTTGCAGGAGCCGACAGTGTGCTGATACCTGTTCAGGCTGCTTATCTTCCAGTTAAGGGTTTACAGCAGTTGATAAGGACAATATACACAGTAAAGCGTAGACTGAACCATAAGTTGAATATAGAAGGAATACTCTTTACGATGGTAGACCGCAGAACAAATTATGCAAAGGAAATAGTACAGACAGTAACTGATTCTTATGGAAAGACTATCCCGGTATTCCAAATAGAGATTCCTTTGTCGGTAAGAGCTGCTGAGACAAGTCAGATGGCAGAAACAATATATGATTATGATCCAAAGGGAAAGGCTGCCGCCGCATACAAAGAACTTACACAGGAGGTAATGCATTATGGCTGTTAAGAAAAGACCACCGGTACATCTTGAAAGTTTGAATGAGCTTCTGGGAGCACCTGATATAGTAGATGGTCAGACAGAAATAAGGATTGATATGATAGATCCTTTCAAGAATCATCCATTCAAGGTGCTTGATAATGATGATATGGAACAATTAGTGGAAAGCATAAAGCAGAATGGCGTGCTCGTACCTGTGACGGTTCGGACAAATCCAGAGGATGATTCCAGGTATGAGATGATATCCGGACACAGAAGAATGCACGCAGCTACATTGGCTGGGCTGAAAACAATACCGGCTATTATAAAGGAAATGTCCGATGATGAAGCTACTATTGCAATGGTAGATTCAAATATGCAGAGAGATGAGATACTTCCGAGTGAAAGAGCATTTTCTTTAAAAATGAAGATGGATGCTATGAGAAGACAAGGAAAAAGAACAGATTTAACTTCGGACCATGATGGTCCGAAGTTGGCAGCAAGTGAAGCAGGAAAGAGCGAAGGATTATCGGGGACACAGGTGAAAAGATATATACGCCTTACCGAACTGATTCCGGAAATGCTTGATTTAATTGATCAAAAGAGAATTTCAATGATACTGGGAGTTGAGATTTCATATTTTGATAAGGATGTTCAGAAGTGGATATATGAGTATTGCATAGAGAATGGGATGGTTAGGAAACAGCAGATAGATGCGTTAAAGTCTCGTGGTACAGACTATCTAGATCAGCACCAGCTGATCCTTACTTTTAACAATGCTCTGCCGCAGAAAAAGGAATTCGGAAAGCTGACATTCTCAAAGAGAAAACTTGATGAATTCTTTCCGAAGACAGTAACAAATGACCAGCGTGAAGAAGTCATCTTAGAATTACTTGAAAGATGGAAGGAGGACCAGCATGCAAAAGGTAACTTTTGATTATTTCACAATTGACAACTACGATCAGTACAGCTTTCTTCGGATCCCGAAGAGGCTGATGACTGACGACTATTACGCAGGACTTTCAATCCAGTCGAAGCTCTTATATGGGCTTCTTCTGGATCGTATGGAGCAGACAGAGAAGAACGACTGGTATGACGAACAGAACAGAGCTTACGTCATATACCCACTTGACGAGATGTCAGGAGACCTGGGAGTTTCCAAGCGCAAGATTACAGACTGTCTGAATGAACTTGAAGAGGTAGACCTGATTGAGAGGGTACAGAGGGGAAATGGACTGCCTAACATCATCTATGTGAAGAAGTTTATCCCTGATGACGGAGCATGCCTGCCAGGTTCCGGTATAGTGCCGTTCAGGGTGGCGAGGTAGGAGGAAAAACAATGGCGTACAGACTGAGGTTTGATTATTTTCACGGAGACGAGTCCAATATGCTCTCGTTCGTGAGGATACCAAAGATAATGTTTACAGATCCGCATTTTGCGAAGCTCACAAATGATGCGAAGGTTCTGTATTCCCTGTTCGTGGACAGGATATCTCTTTCAGTAAAAAATGGATGGATCGATAAGGACAAGAGAGTCTACATCTATTTCTCTGTTGAGGATGCTGCGAGGGAGCTCAATGTAGGCGAGAGCAAGGCAAGAAAAACCATCAAGGAACTGGACAGTGAGACGGGTATCGGCCTTATAGAGAGGAAGAACCAGGGCTTCGGAAAGCCGGCAATCATCTATGTTAAGAACTTTTTCGTGGATCGCGATGAAGAATCCGAGGGTGTGGATAACGTGGATAAAAGTGGCTCTGACCGTTACATTTTACCGGTCAGGACCGATGAATTTTACCGGTCTGGACCAGTGAATTTTACCGGTCAAGACCGTTACATTTCACCGCCTAATAATACTGAGTATAATAATACAGAGATGAATAAATCTAATCCTATCTTTTCTGCTTCGCAGAATGATGGGATGGGAAAAGATGCGAACGTTCAGAACGATTATGAACTTTGCGAATCGCTTGTGAAGAAGAATATCGAGTATGACTATCTTGTCACCAGTGATCAGTACAAGTATGACAAGGAGACTATTGACGGCATAGTAGATCTGATGACAGGCATCATGACCACAAAGAGACAGTACATCGTGATCTGCGGAGATACAAAGCCGCGGGATGTGGTGAAGTCTCACCTTATGAAACTGAACCAGTTCCACATAGAGTATGTGGTTGACTGCCTCAAAAAGAATGACACAAAGGTGAAGAACATGAAGCAGTATATGCTGGCAGCACTCTACAATGCGCCTATAACGATGGATAGTTATTATGACAACTGGGTAAACAGTGATAAGCGTATAGTTGCAGAACAGAAGGCCTCAGGATTCTGAGAAGTGAAAGGAGAACTTTATGGCAGCAGTAATAATCACAATCATCGAGTTAGTAATCTCAGTAGGTATTGTAGTGGCAGCTTGTGTCTTTACGGCACTGGCAAGATTCATGCCATACGTGACAGGACTCTTCGCAAGTGTCCTGGTATATTTCACCCAGGGCTGGACAAAGAAAATGATACCTGGTCATCCGTGGATGAACTTCATTACGGTTCTTGTGGTGACAGAGCTTATAGTCCTTGCACTCACTCATCTTCCGAAAGTCGGAAAGGCGGTGACATTTGCGCTTTCAGAGCTGTTCATAGCGATAGTCGGCGGAATGATATTCATGTCGCTAAAGCCTGACAGCATAGGCTACTGTGTTTTTGCAACGGCGGTATATGTGGCTCTTGCAGCATTTTTTCTCATCACGAATATCAGCAGGTATGATTTTGATGACTATGACTTTGAGGAGCTGGGGATCATGACAAGGATAATCACAGGAATTATCTACACTGCCTCTGCATATTTCGTTATCGCAATGCCGGCAGAAATGATGTGGCAGAAATACTTCCAGGCCACAGGCACAGGAGCGGGGTTCGGAGCAGTTTACCTGTTGATCCGGATAGCACTATTTATCACCGCGGGACTTGTGGTGACTATCTCTATAATCAGGGACAAAGACATGATAGATATGTGGGCATAAGGGTGGTGATATAGAAAAGTCTCCTGCTTTATGGTATCCTTGTTACAGAGATTGATACAGACAAATATGAATTTGTGGAGGTGACTGATGACAGATAAAGAGGATAAAGGACAGATAGTAATATATCAGTCAGATGATGGACAGACAAATATAGATGTCAGACTGGAAGGTGAAACGGTATGGCTTTCACAACAGCAGATGGCAGAACTTTTTCAGACCTCAAGGACTAATGTCGTTGAACATATCAAGCATATTTATGACGAAGGCGAATTGGAAGAAGAGGCAACCTGTCAGAAATTCCGACAGGTTCGACAGGAAGGTTCACGTACGGTAACAAGAGAATTACCCTTTTATAATCTTGATATGATAATTTCTCTCGGATATAGGATCAAGTCTTCTATTGCGACAAAATTCAGAATCTGGGCAACAAAGATTCTGAAAGAATAACAGAAGCCGTGATCAATGCGTTCGTCTATAACCTGTGGGTGACGGAGAATGAACCGATGTTTACAGTCTATGAAGAGCGGATTGAGATTCTGTCACGTGGTACCCTGCCGCCGTCCCAGACAATAGAAGGGTTCTTCGACGGGGAATCCGTACCGGTAAACAAGAAGCTTTCGAAGATATTTCTTCAGCTTCATATAAGTGAGAAATCCGGACGCGGCGTGCCTAAAATCATAGAGAAATATGGGAAGGAAGCATTTGATTTTCGGCAGAATTCTATCGTGGTGACGATCACGTTTGACAGGCTGGACCTGGGTACTACTACCCAAGTCAATACCCAAGTGTCTGAAGTAAAAAAAGACGAGGGAACACTGGATAGCGTAAGTAATAAGATTATTAAATTTTGTGAAAAGCCCAAAAGCACAAAAGATATTACAGAGTACCTTGGATTTAAGGAAAGGAAGTCAACGGCCAGATATCTGAAGAAACTATTTGCTGAAATTGGATTGCATCAGCGTCGAAGGATCCGCTTTCGATAGCATGAGCATATATATTTAGCGAGACGAATCCTCTGTCAGCAACATAGATCGGAGTAAGTTCGTTGCTGCAGGCTTTTTTATCGATGAGATTATGGACCTGACCCCTTTTTCACCTTATGATCGGTATAGTGATATTGACAATCCAGGGGTTTCCCGGATTTACAGACATGAAACCGTAATTTTTCAAAACTGTATCTCGTACATTTGACAGTCCGTAGCCGTGATCATTGTTTGCATGATCATTTTTTGACATAATATTTTTAGATATACTGTTTTCACAGGAAATATTAAAACGATCCTTATCTGTTGATAGCAGGACTTTAATATAGCAGCCTTCTGAAGTGGCATTTATTGCATTATCGAGAAGATTGCCTATTATTATCGACAGGTCATATTCCTTAACAGGTATCAGTTTGTTATCGACATTTATTGATGCCTTAAAAGACACACTATTTTTGATGGATATATTCTCATAATTTGTCAGCATCGAGTCTATAACAAGATTTCCAGTATTATATCGGACGTAGGTGCTTTCAAGTCCATTTATGGCGCTGTCGAGGTAATCGGTGATCTTCTCGTTATTGCATTCGGCAGCGTATTCTTTTATAACGAAATAATGCTTCTTGATGTCGTGAATTATCCTTCGCCCCTGTTTATACGACTCATTCAGCTGGTAATATTTTTCCTTCTGAAAATTGAGCTGCCTTATTAGATCATTGTTTTCATTTTCTACCATGATATTTTTGCAGGTCATATCGATCAGGATATAATTGACTATGTTGAGAAGTAACAGTCCTATTATCACAGCGGAGTATACATGTGTATTGATATTTCGAGGCAGGTCTTCGATAACCATCACTACATATATCATTAAGGAAACCGTCGGAGTGGAATACAGTAACAGGCTGTACTCCACTGAAGGATATGCTCTTTTTTTCCAAAACGTTCCGGAAAGCAGTACAAACATAAGCAATAGCGCTTCTGAAGCAGTGTTCATAATGCAACTGACGAGTTTCTGGTCGGGATTGCTGAGAAAATTGGAATCTACTGTTTTTACAACAATCGTACATAACATTTCAGAAATAAAAACAAATACCTGAAAGCTTATTGCCGAGAAGATTTTAGTCGACAGTCTTCCTTCATAGAAAAATGTAAGCAGGAAAGTAGTGATCATGCTGACTGCTATGTTTATCAAAGATCCATAGTGTATGTTGAAGTGGTCTGAAATATAGCCACAAAAATAGATTACAAGTTCCACCATACAGAGCGCAGGATAGAAATACTTGAAGACTGTTGTTCTGCTTTTTAGAAGATTATCAAGGTATTTTGTTATAAGGACAGCGTCAAGGCAGTATGTTAGGACGGTGATCAATGTGTACATTCTAAATCCTCCGTGCTGCGATCTCTATCTTTTCGTACATATCACGTAATAGCTTTCGACCGCGTATGCTGACATCAAGTGCAAGCCGATTGTCGAAATAAACAGTCTGGTTCTTGATGTAGTGTATATGTGACAGGTTAACAAGCAGTGTCCTCGAACATCGGATGAACTTATCGGAATCTATTTTCTGTTCCATTTTTTTAAGTGTCCCTCTTGTATTCAGAACATCATCGAACAGGTGTATAGCCAGATCTCTTGTCCTGGAGTTCACCGTCTCAATATAACAAATATCATCAACATATATAGTATATTCATCACCGTTATTATCTGTTATTGATATATGCTGTCCGATATTTCCCATATCGGTGACTATGTCGTTCATCAATGTCTCGATATCAGAAGGTTTTACCGGTTTCTGAAGGAACTGGTAAGGGTGAACTGTAAGACTCTCGCACATATATTCAGGGTAACTACTGACGAAAACTGTAGTCAGATTCCGGTCTATGTTATTTCTTATATCAGATATTGTGGTGATCCCATCAGTTCCAGGCATTTCGATATCCATAAAAATAATATTATAGATGCCAGGAGAAGTGTATCTGCTTTTCAAGCTGTTGCCATCAATGAATATGTCAAAAGACATATCTATATCGTGAGTGAAAGAATACTTCAGCAGCATATCACGAAGTATTTCGGCATCTTTTCTGTCATCATCACATATAGCTGTGCTAAGGTTCATACGGGTGGTCCTTTCTGATCAAGTCTAAAATGATAAAACCAATTCAAGCTAGTATAGTATAGCATAATACAGTAGGAAATATGGATAAACGAGAATAATCTCATATGTTACCTTAGATAGCGTCAAGTATGACTTATCATCAAGAGACCAATCAATTGATTAATAAGAATGACGATAAGACAGAAGAATAATATCTCTGCATAATCCATACAACCAAAATACATAAAGACGAATTCAGACAAAACTGATAACATGCAAAATACTGCACAAATAGTTTTTAATTGCTTTTGATTATTGATTACAGCTTGTCTTTCAGATACTTCTATCGGTGACAAATATATGATTACGACACTGGCGATTATTGATAATATCAGACTGACTGACGGATTTACGTATAAAAAAGATGGTAGATACAGTACTATCATGTACACAGAGTATGACAGTATATCACACAGAAGCCGTGACCCAGCATGGGCACCACCGGCGGTCATTTTTATTGGCATCATAACCAGGATAAAAATGATGGAATACACAAGACGATGTAATAAGAATCCAATCAATATCAGACTTATGCTGAACAACATCATGTCGAAGAAAAATTCAAGACAATATGAATAACAATCTTCGTATTTGGTATCAATAATACCTTTCATAGCGAGATCAGATGATATTTTGTTACTCAATCTGTTTGAAATAACCATATTATTTACCTCTTTAATTAAGATAAAATTTTATATTTATATAATATCGTATCAATTCACTGTCATGAATAAATGATTCCTGATTCATTAAAAATTATAATGTATATGAAATGATAAAAATCTATTTTGTGATGAGTGATTGAAATTGACAGATGAATGTGAACTTCCAAAGAAAAGTACCCTCAATAAGTAGTGTATGCTGATTAACCGCATTTTCAGCAATCAGCAGGTTATACCGCGGAAAAAATTTCCGCATTTATATATAACGGCCGAATATCTGTGGTCAAAAACAGTACCTTGAAAAAAGCACAAA
>Ga0256407_10000875_pt1 | contig 67919 bp, 52 predicted proteins | sample RumenRJG_04DNA_FD_193489 | JGI IMG/M metagenome (GOLD analysis project Ga0256407, IMG submission 193489) | Bovine rumen microbial communities from Lethbridge, Alberta, Canada - RJG_04 | ecosystem: Host-associated > Mammals > Digestive system > Stomach > Rumen | place: Canada: Alberta... | reverse complement strand
TACTTTTGCCCATGGTTATGTTTGTTTATGTTTGGCGACTGCAAAGATAACCAAAAGGGCTGACACCTTCGAGTGGTGACAGCCCTAATTTTTGTCTGATGACTCAATTATAGCGGACAGTAATAATATAAAATAAACCCCATCAATCAACCGCAAAAATGATGAAACAAACTCTCCTTATCCTCTGTTTGACCCTCGTTTCGCTGGTGGTCGGCACTTCGTCGGCACAGGCTGAAGGCAAACCACGTTCCGTGTTCGGTGCTTGGATGCTGGTCAGCGAGATAGCTCCTGATGGAAAGGAAACCCCACAGATATACACTCAATACACGAGGTGCAAGATTTTCGACTCCGACAGTACCTACTACACGGTGCAACTCCATGCCGTAGGCGAGGACATGATGATTCTTGCCCACGAGATGGGTCGGTATCGTCTAAATGATTCTGTCTATATCGAAAACGGACGAGTGATGCCTTTCAAATGGGTGGATGACACCACGTTCATCACCACTTACAAAGGCTATAAGGAGAAAATGGTGCGTTCTGACACGATGACGGAGGAACGCAAGCAGGAGATTCGCGACTTAGTGAGGAAATACCCCAACGATGCAGACGCACCTGTCAAGCATTTCGTCCTCTCCACCACCGAACGGAAGTTAAAGGCAGAAAACAAGGTCTTTCTTTACATCATTATCGGGCTGGGATTGGTAGTAATCAGCGTGGTGGTGTATGTGTATCGGCTACGGAAACGCAAACGTGAGATAGAGAAGAAACTGGCAGAGATAGAGGAAGAGAACCATTTGCGTCCTGTGGTGGTGGCTGATGCCATGAAACAGGTGGAAACCGAGTTCTATCAATCCGATTACTACATGTCGTTGCGCCGTCGCATTGGGGCGGGGGAGAACTTCCGACCCGAGGAATGGAAGGAACTCGAACAACAGCTGAAAGTGGTCTATCCACGATTCAGTAGCAGTCTCTACGGACTTCACAATTTCTCGTCAACAGAGTACCAGATGTGTCTGTTGTTGAAGATTCACACAGCTCCCATCGAGATAGCAGCTGTGCTGAACAAGGATAAAAGCACCATCAGTTCCATGCGAAAACGTCTCTACCGAAAGGTTTTTGACCGAGAGGGTAGTGCCAAGGATTGGGATGAGTTTATCCATTCATTGTGAGATACTTAAATGGAGCTTGCAAACTATTTGCAAACTCCGTTTTTGTTTCTTTCTACACTTGCCAACTTTTTGCCAACCCAATTTCTTGGCAGAAAAACACAAAAATCGTACCTTTGCCACCGAAATTCTAACCCCCAAAACTCAAGATGAAGAAAAGTTTGATGACAGCTTTGTGTGTTCTCTCCTTATTTGGTCAACACACAGCATCAGCACAAGATGTGTTGGAAGTCAATTTCCCTAAGGATGCTGAAGGCTTCGTGGAAGTGAAGTACGGAATATTGGACGCCCGCCACGACACACTCCCCATTGTGAATGGGAAGTTAGTCATAGAAAAGAACAAGGAAGAATTGCCAGTTACAGTAGCGCTCAAGTATCTGGAAAAGCGAGATGCTAACAACCTTAGGTGGTTGGCTGTAAAGAATGAGAATGCTTCTACTCGAAGGGGAGACTTTCCGATAGGATATGGGCGCACCGTGATTACGTTCGACACCCTGTCTCTCTCTTCTCCCGTTGCATCCGTAGGAACCATCGTCGATGAGTATGGCGATTTTGAAGCACTCGATACGTACTCCCACGCCCGTCAACGCTTTCGGAGTGAAGAATTCTTGAAGGCACATTCACATAGCCTTGAAGCGCTGCACCTATTGTCACACTCGTGGGATGCTGACACCCTGCAGATGGCACTCAACTGTTTCACTGAGTCCCTTCGCAATTCTGAGCGGGGAAAGGAATTGCAACAACTCATCTGGGATCGGAAAAACAAGAAAGGAGTGATCAAACTCTTTCCCATGTGGGACACAGCTGGGAAGGCTCATTCCTTCGACGAGTGCCTCAATGGAAAAGACTACATGCTCTTGAACCTGTGGGCAAGTTGGTGCGGTCCTTGTCGTGCAGAAATTCCTGAACTGATCGCCTATTATGAGGAATGCCGTGAGCGTGTAGCTTTTGTCAGCGTGACGGTCGATGAAAACCAAGAAGACTGGTTGAAAGCTGTGAATGAAGTGCCGAAATATGAATGGCACAATCTCTCTTCCAAGTTTGACGGCACACCCAAAGGGCGACCACTTCCTCTTCTTTTCGATCCAGGCTATATCCCCTTCTTCTTCATTATCGACCGAAACGGCAATACGGTCTATAGTTCGCTTGAGCAACAAAACGACGACGAAAAGCCATTGGACGATGCCAAGAGACGGCTCAACGAACTGCTGGAACAATATTGATATACAAATATAGATACAAAATATGAAAAGAAATCTCTTTCTCTTTGTGCTGCTGCTGAGCGTTTCGGCACAGGCACAAACAATGAAGTACACCGTCAAGGGTGTGAGTAATGACAACGGCAAGATGGTTTATTTGGAAGACCGCCTGACATCGACAGCAGTGGACAGCACCATCGTGGCGAAGGGCAAGTTCGCCTTCAAGGGTCAGGCCGACAAGGATGCCATCTTTGGTATCACCTTCGACCAGAAAGACTGGCGCAGTTGGCGGACGCTCTTCTTCAACGATGGCAAGACCGTCAGCGTCAACATGAACGACAGCACGCTGAAAGGCTCGCCACTGAACGAGCGCTTGGCTTACTATAATAAGGAAATCATGGGTCTGCCGAGCAGCTATTATCCAAAGCATAAGGGTAAGATGACGAAGAAAATGTTTGACGAGGAGCGCGAGACCCTTCTGCCTGCTGCACTCATCGTAGAAGGGCAGAGATGTTACGGAACGAAAGGATTGATTCGCATGCTGGAAGAGAAGCCCGCCTATGCCGAGCATCCAAACGTCAAGAAGTATGAGGAGACCCTGCGGTGGATGGATACGGCTAAGGTAGTCGTGAAATCAGCAAAAAGTGATGAGCAGAAAGCTGCCGATAAGAAAGCCAAAGACGCTTACGTGGGCCAGCAGTTCACAGACTTCGAAATGATCGATACGTTGGGTAACGCACACAAGTTGAGTGAGTACGTGGGGCAGGGGCGCTGGGCGTTCGTCGATTTCTGGGCCTCGTGGTGCGGACCATGTCGTAGAGAGATGCCCAATGTGGTGGCTGCATACGAGAAGTTCCACGAAAAGGGTCTCGATATCGTAGGCGTGTCGCTCGACGAACAGAGGACACCGTGGGTGGAAGCCATTGAAAAACTGAAGATGCCCTGGGTGCATCTCTCTGATCTGAAGGGCTGGGAGTCGCTGGTGACCAAGGTCTATAAAATCAACGCCATTCCAGACAACCTGCTCATCAACCCGCAGGGCAAGATTGTGGCACGCGAACTCTATGAAGAAGAACTGCGCGCCAAGCTCAAGGAAATCTTCGGCGAATAAGATTGGCACTTTGCCCAATGTACGAAGCTTGAAAACCTAAAAACATCATTGAAATGAAAGAGAATCTGATTGTAATGTTTGCCATAATGCTGACTGCCATGTCGGCTCAGGCACAAGAAGTGAAAAAAAACTCTGTGGGGGAAGCAGAAAAGGTTGAAGTTGTAGTAAAAGTAGACCATAGTAAAGATGAAGAAAGAAGAGCTGCTACAATGGCATTCGTTGGCAAACAGTTCTCTGACCTTGAAATGGCCGACACCAACGGAACGATTCACAAATTGAGCGAATATACTGGCAAGGGCCGCTGGGTGTTCGTCGATTTCTGGGCCTCATGGTGCGGTCCCTGCCGAGCAGAGATGCCCCATGTGGTAGCAGCTTATGAGAAGTACCATGATAAAGGTCTCAACATCATTGGCGTATCGTTAGACACAAATAAGGAGCCTTGGGTGAAAGCCATCAATGACCTGTCGATGCCGTGGACTCATCTTTCCGACCTGAAGGGCTGGGAGTCAATCGTCACCAGCGTCTATAAAGTATGGGCCATTCCAGACAACCTGCTCATCAACCCGCAGGGCAAGATTGTGGCACGCAATCTCAGAGGCGAAGATTTGCACGCCAAGTTGGCAGAGATATTCAAGTAAATCCTTTGACCACACAATATGAGAAAGACATTGTTTGTTGCGATGTGTCTGTGCTATTTGTCGTTTCTGCAAACAACATCGGCTCAGACTCGAGATGTACTCGAGATTGTTTTTCCCACGGGGACGGAAGGCTTCGTGGAAGTATATAATAATAATAGGTTAGGGGATGAATGCGACACGCTTCCGATAGTGAATGGGCGAATGGTGATGGAACAAAGCAATCTGCCGAAAAATCTTGATCTGAAGTACATGAAAGAACGTCTTGACAGCAACAAAGTGTGGATAAGTATTAATCAGAGAGACCTCCGGCGGGGATCTCTCCCCATAGGTCATGGACATACTGTAATCACCATCGATTCTCTTTCTTCACGTCGAATCACAGGTATCCTCGAAGATGAATTTGGCGATTTTGAAGCATGTGACCAGTACTGGCGTGACCGACAGCGCTTTAGGAGTGAAGAATTCCTGAAGGCACATTCTCAAAGTGTGTGGGCGCTCTATCATTTGGACTTAGACTGGGATGCTGACACTTTGCAGAAGGCATTGAACTGTTTCTCAGAGTCTTTGCGCAACTCAGAACGTGGAAAGAAGCTGCAACAGCTCATCTTGGACAGGAAAAGCAAGACAGGCGTACCGAAGCTCTTCCCCATGTGGGACACAGCAGGGAAGGCTCATTCCTTTGCGGAGTGTATGGGTGACAAGGACTATATGTTGCTCAACCTATGGGCGAGCTGGTGCGGCCCTTGCCGTGCTGAGATTCCCGACCTGATGGCTTATTATGAGGAATGCCGTGAGCGTGTGGCCTTTGTCAGCGTGACGGTCGATGAAAACCAGGAGGATTGGCTGAAGGCTGTGAACGAAGTGCCGAAATATGAATGGCCCAATCTCTCTTCCAAGTTCGACGGCACTCCCAAAGGGCGACCGCTTCCCCTTCTTTTCGATCCCGGCTATATTCCTTTCTTTTTCATTATCGACCGTCATGGAAACACCTTCTATAGTTCGCTGGAACAAAAGACTGACGACAGACCATTGGACGATGCTAAGAGGCGACTCGATGAACTATTAGAGAAAAACTAACCTCTTACCCTAGCATCTAACACTCCATCCCAACCTCCACCTTGTGACAAAACTCGTTTTCAAGCTCGCGGAGACTTTGTCACGCTGACAAGATTCATTTTTACTTTGAGTGAAGTAGTTCGCAAAAATCGACTCCCTATTTTTCATCGGAATGGACTTTTTTGTGGACAAAGAAGGGATGAAAGAAAAAAAAGTCGTATCTTTGTCCCAAATTTTTTTATTTATAATGGTTACAATCAAGAAAGTAGAGACAAAGAAGGAACTGAAACAGTTCATCCGATTCAATTACGAACTTTATAAGGACAATGCTTATTCAGTGCCAGATTTATATGAGGACATGTTGAACACGTTCTCGGAGAAGAATCCTGCGATGGACTTCTGCGAGGCCGTTTATTTCTTGGCTTACAAGGATGGGAAATTGGTGGGACGTGTAGCTGGCATCATCAACAACAAGGCAAACAAGGCTTGGAACTTGAAGAACGTTCGGTTCGGATGGATAGACTTTGTGGATGATGAGGAAGTGAGCGAGGCATTGCTGAAAGCTGTGGAAGAGTGGGGCAGGGAGAAAGGCATGACCAACATTCAAGGTCCTCTTGGATTCACGGATATGGATGCGGAAGGTATGTTGATTGAGGGCTTTGAGGAACTCTCCACAATGGCAACCATCTACAATTACCCATACTATCAGAAGCACATCGAAAGGCTCGGTTTCGAGAAGGATGCCGACTGGATTGAGATGCTGATGACGGTGCCAAAGGAAACAGGTCTGCCTGAGCGACTGAAGCGTGTGGCTGAGATTGTGATGAAGAAGTATGACCTGCACATCAAGAAGTACACCTCTTCGAAGAAGATTGCGAAGGAGTATGGTCAGGAGATTTTCGCACTCATCAACGAAGCCTTCAAACCCTTGTTTGGTTACAGCGAACTGAGCCAGAAACAGATAGACCACTATGTGAAGATGTACCTGCCTGTGCTTGACTTGAAGCTGGTGAGCCTCATCACAGAGGCAAACGGCAGGTTGGTGGCTGTGGGTATCTCGATGCCATCGATGTCGAAAGCCTTGCAGAAGGCAAAGGGTAAACTCTTCCCGTTGGGTTGGTGGCACTTGCTGAAGGCATTGAAGATTAAGAAACCAAAGATTCTTGACTTGATGCTGGTGGGTGTGTTGCCAGAGTATCAGAACAAGGGCGTGAACTCAATCCTTTTCTACGACTTGCTGCCTCTCTACATCTCCGAGGGTTATGACTATGTGGAGACGAACCCTGAACTGGAGGCAAACGACAAGGTGCAGCAGCAATGGATTTATTTTGAACGGAGACAGCACAAGAGAAGAAGGTGCTACAAGAAGGAAATCAAATAACAATGGAAGAAAAGAACCTAAATAATACCCCAGAAACAAATTACGATGATGCCAACATCATCACCTTGACAGGTGTGGAGCACATCCGTCTGCGTCCTGGTATGTACATCGGTCGTTTGGGCGATGGCAGCCATGCAGAGGACGGCATCTATGTGCTGCTCAAGGAGATTATCGACAACAGTATCGATGAGTTCAAGATGAATGCCGGCAAGCGCATCGAGGTGGAGGTGATTGAGAACAAGGCTGTGACGGTGCGTGACTACGGTCGAGGCATCCCACAGGGAAAGATGATCGAGGCTGTGAGCATCCTGAACACGGGTGGTAAGTACGACTCGAAGGCTTTCCAGAAGTCCATCGGACTGAATGGTGTGGGTACGAAGGCTGTGAATGCCTTGTCGAATCGCTTTGAGGTAAGAAGTTATCGCGATGGGGTAGTGCGCACAGCTGTGTTTGAGAAAGGTAAGCTCATCGACGACCAAACGGCGAAGACCAAGGAGGAGAACGGCACATTCATCTCGTTCGAACCAGACGACTCGCTGTTCCTTAACTATAAGTTTCAGGATGAGTTCGTCAGCAATATGCTGCGCAACTACACCTACCTGAACACAGGACTGGAGATTTACTACAACGGCAGTCGCATCGTGAGCCGCAATGGTTTGAAAGACCTCCTGAAGGACACGATGGATGCAACGCCTCTCTATGAGATCATCCACCTGAAGGGTGACGACATCGAGATTGCTTTCACGCATACCAACCAGCAGTATGGCGAAGAATACCATTCGTTTGTGAATGGTCAGCACACCATTCAGGGAGGTACGCATCAGAGTGCGTTCAAGGAGCACATCGCCAGAACCATCAAGGAGTTCTACGGCAAGAACTACGAGTACAGCGACATCCGCTCAGGTATTATCGCAGCGATTGCCATCAATGTACAGGAGCCGCAGTTCGAGTCGCAGACGAAGATCAAGTTGGGTTCGCTCACAATGGAGCCAAATGGTGGTATCAGCGTGAACAAGTTCGTGGGCGACTTCATCAAGACAGAGGTCGATAACTACTTGCACAAGAACTTGGATGTGGCCGAGATTATCGAAGAGAAGATCAAGGACAACGAAAGAGACAGAAAGGCGATTGCTGGTGTGACAAAACTGGCTCGTGAACGTGCCAAGAAAGCCAATCTGCACAATCGCAAACTGCGCGACTGCAAGATACACCTCAACGACCCCAAGGGCGAATTGAAGGAAGAGAGTTCCATCTTCATCACAGAGGGTGACTCAGCCAGCGGAAGCATCACGAAGAGCCGCGATGTGATGACGCAGGCTGTGTTCTCCTTGCGAGGAAAACCGCTGAACTCGTACGGTTTGACGAAGAAGGTGGTGTATGAGAATGAAGAGTTCAATCTGTTGCAGGCAGCCCTGAACATCGAAGACGGCCTTGATGGCTTGCGTTACAATAAGGTGATTGTGGCAACCGATGCCGATGTCGATGGCATGCACATCCGACTGCTGATGATCACGTTCTTCTTGCAGTTCTTCCCAGAACTGGTCAGGACAGGACACGTATATATCCTGCAAACGCCACTTTTCCGTGTAAGAAACAGGAAGAAGCGCATCAAGAAGGCGACGTTGGACAAGTATATGGAGGAGCATCCCGACAGCAAGGGTGACTTCATCACCATCTATTGCTACAGCGATGAAGAGCGCCAGAAGGCCATCGAGCTGTTGGGGCCTGAACCTGAAATCACCCGATTCAAAGGATTGGGCGAGATTTCTCCTGACGAGTTCAAGAATTTCATCGGCTCTGATATGCGACTGGAAAGTGTCACCCTGCGCAAGACCGACCAGGTGAAGGAGTTGCTGGAGTACTACATGGGCAAGAACACCATGCAGCGCCAGAACTTCATCATCAACAATCTGGTGATCGAGGAAGACAAGCCAGAGGAGGACACAGAACTGGAAGATGAGGAGTAGAGTAGGGGAGTGATATCATAAAGAATAAAGGAATGAGCAAGATAGCAGTATTTGCAGGGAGTTTCGACCCGTTCACGATTGGTCATAAGAACATCGTTGACCGCGCGCTGAAGAGTGTGGCTGACGAGGTCATCATTGCCATCGGCATCAACTACGAGAAGAAGTACATGTTCTCGCTCGAAGAACGGATGCAGGCAATTCGCAAGGCTTATCAAGATGAGCCAAGAGTTCGAGTGGAAACTTACGAAGGACTGACCACCGACTTTGCCAAGAGGGTAGGGGCGAGTTTCCTCCTGCGAGGCGTCAGAAGCGTGAAAGACTACGAGTTTGAACGCGATATGGCAGAGGTGAATCATCGCCTCACAGACATTGAGACGGTGCTGTTGTTCACAGATGCCAAGTATTCGTGTGTCAGTTCGAGCATCGTGCGCGAATTGATTTCCTATCATCAAGATGTAAAAGACTTTCTACCATAAACATGACAAACATTTTTAGCAACATAAAGACCATTCTGCTGGCAAGCCTTCTGATGATGGCGATGCCGCTGATGGCACAGCAAGGAAATAATAGAAGCAATAACAGTAGAAACAATAATAGTTCTGAGCTGGATGTGCAACTTCGTAAACTGATCTATGCACAAGGAGCCATCACGCAATTGTATGTCGATACTGTCAACATCTCGAAGTTGACTGAGGATGCCATTCGTGGGATGCTCACAGAGCTTGACCCTCATTCGACCTATACGCCTGCTAAGGACGTGGAAGCCATGAACGAACCGTTGGCAGGCTCTTTCGATGGCATTGGCGTGCAGTTCAACATGAACGAAGACACGTTGGTGGTCATCCAAACCATCAGCGGTGGTCCTTCTGAGAAGGTGGGTATCATGGCTGGCGATATGATTGTGACGGTTAACGACACAGCCATTGCCGGCGTGAAGATGTCGCGTGAGGAAATCATGAAGCGCTTGCGTGGTCCAAAGGGAACGACCGTTGATCTGGGGGTGATTCGTCCTGGTGTGAACGGTGTGCAGAAGTTCAAGGTCACTCGCGACAAGATTCCAGTTTACACGGTCGATGCCTTCTATATGATTGATGAGAAGACGGGCTATGTACGCATCAGCAACTTTGGTTCCACGACCACCGATGAGTTCGTCAAAGCCACCAACTATCTGACGGCATGTGGCATGAAGAACCTCGTTCTCGACCTCCAAGGTAATCCTGGAGGCTATCTGCAGGCTGCCGTCACGCTCTCCGACCAGTTCCTCAACAACAACGAGATGATTGTCTATACTGAGGGACGCACCACAGGCAGACAGGAGTATCATGCAGGAAAGGACAAGATTGACCTCAACAAGATTGTCGTGCTGGTGGATGGTTACACAGCCTCTGCTGCCGAAATCGTTTCAGGAGCTTTGCAGGATCACGACAGAGGCATCATCGTGGGACGTCGCACCTTTGCCAAGGGACTCGTACAGCGTTCTATCCCATTGCCCGACGGTTCTGAGATGCGCCTGACCATTGCCCACTACTACAGTCCTGTAGGACGTTGTTTCCAAAAGCCTTACGAGAAAGGTGACCGCAGGAAATACGATATGGATATGCTCGACCGTCTTAACAGCGGAGAACTGATGAGTGCCGACAGCATCCACTTCCCCGACTCACTCAAATACACGACCAAGGGTGGGCGTATCGTCTATGGCGGAGGTGGCATCATGCCCGATGTCTATGTGCCGCTCGACACAACCTACTACACCCGACTTCATCGTGAGCTTGCAGCCAAGGGATGTATCAACAGCTCCATCCTCAAATGGTTGAACACCAACCAGAAGCGACTTATTAAGGACTATAACGTCAAGGACTTCAGGAAGGAACGCGAACGTCTGTTGAAGGACAAGGACATCAACGATGAGCGTTTCCGTGAAGGTTTCGTACGGTTCAAGAATGAGTTTGAAGTACCCCAAGAGATGCTGGACATCCTTTGGGCGAAGGCAAAGGATGAGCACATCGAATACACCGATTCTGCGCTTCAAGCCACATTGCCCTTCCTGCGCATCCAGTTGAAGGCACTTGTGGCACGCGACCTCTTCAGCAGTTCAGAGTACTACGAGGTGGTGAATCCCATCAGCGAAATCTACAAGCAGGGAATTGAAGCCATCAAGGACGAGGAACTTTTCAAAGACATAAAGACACAATAGCATGATTACCTATCAAACAGATGGCGTGAAGATGCCACCCATTCGTCGCCGTCAAATCAGCGCATGGGTGAAAGCTGTGGCTGCCACCTACGGAAAGAGGGTGGGGGACATCGGCTACATCTTCTGCAACGACGACAAGATTCTCGAGGTGAACCAGCAGTATCTGCAGCACGACTACTACACCGACATCATCACCTTCGACTACTGCGACGACGCTCTCCTCACAGGTAAGAAGGACACCATTGCTGGCGACCTCATCATCAGCCTCGACACCGTTCGCACCAATGCCGAACAGCAAGGCGCCACCTACGAGGAAGAGCTCCACCGTGTCATCATCCACGGCATCCTCCACCTATGCGGCATCAACGACAAAGGCCCAGGCGAACGCGAAATCATGGAAGCAGCCGAGAACAAGGCGCTGAAACTTTTGAAAGAAATCAACTAAAAGAACTAGTCTTCCTAGATTTACCCTAGATTTCCTAGTCAAACTAGAGAAGCTAGAAACCCCATAAACCCCACAAAACAATGAAAATTTTCCAACACGTATCCGACATTGGCGACCTGCGCAAAGCCCTTGATGAGGCTTTCGAGATCAAGGCCGACCGCTATAAGTATCAGGCTCTTGGCAAGAACAAGACCGCTATGCTCATCTTCTTCAACAACTCCCTGCGCACTCGCCTCTCCACCCAGAAGGCGGCGCTCAATCTGGGCATGAACGTCATCGTGCTCGATGTCAATCAGGGGGCTTGGAAACTGGAGACTGAGCGTGGCGTCATCATGGAGGGCGACAAGAGCGAGCACCTCCTCGAGGCCATCCCAGTGATGGGTTGCTACTGCGACATCATCGGCGTGCGTTCCTTCGCCCGTTTCGAGTCGCGCAAGGATGATTATGAGGAGAAGATCCTCCAGCAGTTCATCCAGTACAGCGGTCGTCCCGTCTTCTTCATGGAGAGTGCCACCGTGCACCCTCTGCAGGCTTTCGCCGACCTCATCACTATCGAGGAGTACAAGGACAAGACCCTCATCGAACCCAATCCGCTCTTTGGCGGCAATGCCGTCCAGCGTACGCCCAACAAGCGTCCCAAGGTGGTGCTTTCGTGGGCTCCTCATCCCAGAGCGCTCCCACAGGCCGTGCCGAACTCTTTCGCTGAATGGATGAATGCTGCTGATGTGGACTTCGTGGTGACACATCCCGAGGGCTACGAACTCGACCCGCTGTTCGTCGGCAATGCCCGTGTTGAATACGACCAGATGCGAGCCTTCGAAGGTGCCGACTTCATCTATGCCAAGAACTGGAGTTGCCCAGGTGTGACCCGTCCCGAAGACTACGGCAAGGTGCTCGGTGACTACCACGACTATGCCGCTTGGACTGTCTCCGACCGCCAGATGGCTGTCACCAATCAGGGTTTCTTCATGCATTGCCTTCCTGTGCGCCGCAACATGATTGTCACCGACGATGTCATCGAAGCGCCCACCTCCATTGTCATCCCCGAAGCCGCCAACAGAGAAATCTCTGCCACCGTCGTGCTGAAACGGATGCTTGAAAGCCTGTAACGGCTGACAAAGTCCATTTTCATCTTCGTGAAGACTTTGTCACGCTGACAAAACTCATTTTCATCTTCGTGAAGACTTTGTCACGCTGACAAAACTCATTTTCATTTTCGTGAAGACTTTGTCACGCTGACAAACTTCATTTTCACTTTCGCGGAGACTTTGTCACGCTGACAAAAAAACCCAGCATCTAAAAAAGAAGGTGCTGGGATTTTTTGTGTAGGGATGCTGTCAACTAAGTTGCTTGCTTTTGGGCTCGCCACATACACCATGCGCCCAATATCACAAATGGAATGCTGAGCAGTTGTCCCATGTCAAGGGGCATCTCTTGTTCGAAATTCACCTGTTCTTTCTTCAAAAACTCGATGAAGAAGCGGAAGGTGAAGATGGTGGCGAGGCAAAAACCGAAATAAAAGCCCGTTCCGACGGCTATGGGCGACTTTTCCGCCATGCTCTGGGACTTGTACCACCGCCAGTAAATCATAGCTCCTGCGACGAAAATGATGAGATAGGCGATGGCTTCATAGAGCTGGGCGGGATGGCGTGGTGCCAATTGCCCATCGACGAGGGCATCACGGCTATGGAAGATGAATCCCCAAGCGACGTCGGTAGGATTGCCGATGATTTCGGAATTCATCAGGTTGCCGAGACGGATGCAGCAAGCGGTGGCGGGTACGGCGATGGCGATATTGTCCATTACCACCCAAGGACGGAGCTTCATCTTGCGCCAGTAGAGGAACATGGCGACGATGAGTCCGATGGTGCCGCCATGAGAGGCGAGTCCCTCGTAACCCGTGAACTTCCATGAGCCGTCGGCCATTTGATGGAAGGGGATGAGCATCTCGATGAAACCCTTCCAGCTAGTCAGGTAATAAGCGGGCTCGTAGAAGATGCAGTGTCCGAGTCGAGCACCGATGAGTACACCGAGGAAGCAATAGAAGAAGAGAGGCTCGAACTTCTCGTCCTCTATCTTCTGATGCTTATAAAGACGCTGCACAATCAGATAGGCCAACAACAAGCCGATGCACCACAGCAGGGAGTACCAGCGCACGCTGAAGGAGCCTATTGAAAAAGCCTCAACAGAGGGTTGCCAGTCGATGAAAAGAGTATTCATTATACATTGAATCTAAAGTGCATAATATCGCCGTCCTGCACCACATAATCCTTCCCCTCGACGGCAAGTTTGCCGGCCTCGCGAACTGCGGCTTCACTACCATATTTAATATAGTCGTCGTACTTGATGACTTCGGCACGGATGAAGCCCTTCTCGAAGTCAGTATGAATCACACCAGCACACTGGGGAGCTTTCCATCCCTTGCGAACCGTCCAGGCCTTCACCTCCATCTCACCAGCGGTGATGAAGGTCTGCAGGTTCAGGAGCGAATAGATGGCTTTGATGAGTCGATTGCAACCACTCTCCTCCAAACCCAAATCCTCGAGGAACATCTGTTTCTCTTCATAACTCTCCAGTTCGGCGATGTCGGCCTCGGTCTGCGCACTGATGATCATCAGCTCTGCATCCTCATCCTTGATGGCCTCCTTCACTTTCTCCACATAGGCGTTGCCAGACTTCGCACTCGCATCATCGACATTGCAGACATAGAGCACAGGCTTGGTGGTCAGGAGGAACATGTTCTTGGCAGCCAGCACCTCTTCGTCGTTCTCGGGCACGACGGTACGGGCAGAGAGTCCCTTCTCCAATGCCTCCTTGTAACGGAGCAGCAAGCCATACTCGACTTTAGCATTCTTGTCATGACCGACATTGGCCAGTTTCTCCGTCTTCTTGATGCGCATCTCGACGGTCTCAAGATCCTTCAACTGCAATTCCGTATCAATGATTTCCTTATCACGGACAGGATCAACCGAACCATCAACATGCACGATGTTACCATTGTCGAAACAGCGCAGCACATGGATGATGGCATCGCACTCACGAATATTGCCCAGGAACTGGTTGCCCAGACCTTCACCCTGACTGGCCCCTTTCACCAATCCTGCAATATCGACAATGTCGCACACCGCCGGCACAATCCTACCTGGATGCACCAACTCCGCCAATTTTGTCAGTCGCTCGTCAGGCACACTCACCTGACCCAACTGCGCGTCAATCGTACAAAAAGGAAAATTCGCTGCCTGTGCCTTCGCACTCGACAAGCAATTAAAAAGTGTTGACTTACCCACATTCGGCAAACCCACAATACCTGCTTTCAATGCCATATCTTGTTCTTTTTCTGATAATTTGTTATTTAATTTCGTGCAAAGTTAGGCAAAATTCGCCGAAAAAGCCTAACTTTGCACCTGATTTCAACCATTCATGAAGATTTTAATCACATTAAAACATAAAAACATCACGAACTATTATGGATAAATTCAGTTATGCGCTTGGTCTCGGCATCGGTCAGCAGCTCAAGCAAATGGGACTCAAAGGAAAACTCGTCATCAATGATTTCGCGGCATCTATCACCGATGTGCTCGAGGACAACGACCTCAAGGTGAGCCATCAGGAAGGTCAGCAGATTGTTAATGCTTTCTTCCGCGAATTGGAGCAGAAGCAGAATGCTGCCAAGGCTGAGGCTGGAAAGGCAGCCAAGGAGGAAGGTGCGAAGTTCCTTGCTGAGAATGCCAAGAAAGACGGTATCATCGTGACCAAGAGCGGTCTGCAATACGAAGTCCTCACCGAAGGTACAGGCAAGCAGCCTAAAGCCACTGACACTGTTCGTTGCCACTACGAAGGTCGCCTGCTCGACGGCACCATCTTCGACAGCAGCTACAAGCGCAACGCTCCCGCTGATTTCGGTCTTCAGCAGGTCATCGCTGGTTGGACAGAAGGCGTTCAGCTCATGGCAGAAGGAGCGAAGTACCGCTTCTACATCCCTTACATGCTCGCCTACGGAGAGGGTGGGGCAGGCGCCATGATTCCACCATTCGCCACACTCATTTTCGATGTGGAACTCATCAAGGTGCTGTAATCAAAGGATACACCAAAACCATCAAATATGAAGAGAAGCTCATGGACAAAGAGCCTTGCTATGTGCGGCATGGCTCTCCTTTTGTCCACCTATACACAAGCACAAGAACACGTGAACGGTCAGTTGTGGATGGACACTGACGGTCAGCACATCAATGCGCATGGTGGCAACATCATCCAGTACAACAACACCTACTACTGGTATGGGGAGAACCGTCCCTACAGTGGTGGTTCGACTGAGACAGGCATCTCCGTCTATTCCTCTGCCGACTTGAAGACTTGGAAGAATGAGGGAGTGGCATTGGCGACAAGTCAAGAGGCTGGACACGACATCGAACGGGGCTGCATCATGGAACGTCCCAAGGTGCTGTATAATCCGAAGACTAAGAAGTTCGTGATGCTCTTCCATCTCGAACTGAAAGGTCGTGGCTATGAGGCAGCACGTGTTGCTTTTGCTGTGAGCGACTCACCCACGGGACCCTTCCAATTCCTCCGCAGTCAGCGCATCCATGCCAACCAATGGCCTTTCGATATGGATGAGCAGGCCATCAAGGCAGCACAGCAGACGGATGCCTCCCAATGGAAAGAGTGGTGGAACGATGCTTGGCGAAAGGAAGTGAACAAGGGCATGTACCTTTGGCGTGATATGAAGGGCGGTCAGATGAGCCGCGACATGACCGTCTATGTGGATGATGACGGCAAGGCGTATCACATCACTTCTTCACAGGAGAACCTTACGTTGTTGGTCAGCGAACTGACGGACGACTACCTCAATTTCACGGGCAAATACAATATGGTGGCACCAGGTGGTCAGAACGAAGCCCCCTGCATCTTCAAGCACAACGGCACTTATTGGCTCATCTGTTCTGGTTGCACGGGATGGTCGCCCAACGAAGCTCGAATGTTCAGTGCCAAGAGCATCTGGGGACCTTGGAAACAGCATCCTTCTCCCTTTGTCGGCACAGCCACAGGCTATCAGAACATGCCTGCCAACAAGACTTTCGGAGCACAGGGCACCTATATCTATCAGATGAATGGCAAGCCCATCTTCATGGCTGACATCTGGAATCCTCGCCACCTCTCCCAAAGTCTGCACCTCTGGCTCCCCATCGAATTTGACGCCAACGATGTGCCCGTCATCCGTTGGGCAGACAAGTGGTAGTCAAATTGATGGAATCTGGGCAATCATTAACATCTGAACAATAATCAGACATTCAGAATCTGTTCGGCATGTTCTTTGGTCTTCACCTGCTTGCCGGCAAAGATTTGTTCTATGATGCCTTCTTCGTTGATGATGAAGGTGGTACGAATCGTGCCCATCGTCTTCTTGCCATACATGTTCTTCTCGCCCCACGCACCCATCGCCTCCAAGAGCGTCTTGTCCACATCGGCAATCAATGGGAACGGCAATGAATGTTTCTCCTTGAACTTCATATGCGATGCAGCGGAGTCCTTGCTCACACCCACCACCTCATAGCCAGCACCCTGCAACTCACCATAGCGGTCGCGCAAACTGCAAGCCTCAGCAGTGCATCCACTCGTATTGTCCTTTGGATAGAAGTACAGCACCAGCTTCCTACCCTTATAATCACTCAGACGGATGTCCCGTCCCTGTTCGTCCTTGCCCAGAATCTCGGGCGCACGGTCTCCAATGTTCATATCATTTACGTTTATTTGATTTTGTAGCCTTCTTTTTCGGTTCTGGCAGCACCTTGCATGTCTCGCGGACGAGCGCACTGATCCGCCACATACTTTACAAAGTCGGAATTACTTGCCATAATGATGTATTTGATGGTTTTCGGTCGCAAAGATACGACTTTTTCTGCGACTTTCTCATCGCATTGAAGAATAATTCGTATATTCGCACCCGAAACGATTAAAAAGATGATTATCAACATGAAAAAACAAACCTTACTCATCCTCCTGTTCACCATCCTCAACCTTCCGGCGATGGCTCAGGTGCTGAAAATGAACGAGCCAACAATCAGCGACTACCTCCCGCTGCTCAAAGCTCAAGGCTACGTGGCCTACAGCTTCGACACAAAGGAGTTCGTGGACAGGCAGGTCGAGCCTGTTGTCATGGAATACGTAAAGGGCGAGGAACCGAGGGATGTACTTGGTTTCAGCATCACCATGAGTCTGGACGAGAAGCTTGTCATCGGGTTTGCACCATCCGACAATGATTCGACAGCTATCTACACTTTTAATTTCTCCGAAGGCCGAGGCTTCAACGGACGACTCAACCTTAAGGCAATTTATGCACCAGAGGAGCCAACCAAGAGCCGATATATCTATGAGTCACGTCCCTTCGAGCTCGTTCCACCTTTCAAGGCGGGGCAGTTCATCCCACTTGTCATGTATGCCTCCTATTGGTACGAACCAGAGACAGGGGTCAGTCGTTTCTGTGGTGAGAGCATCATCAAACCCGACCTTTCTTCGGATATAGTGAAATCCATCCCCCACTATTATGTCTTAGGCATTAAGCTCAAATGAGGTTTTTTTCTCAATTCTCTCCGGGCTATCGGCGGTGGCACCTCCGTCATGAGGGAGATGTGGGGCGGTTCCGGCTGTGAGGTTTGGAAAGTAACGATGAATAAATCAATCTTGACACAATATGAAGTACAAACAATTAAGGAATTTAGCAATGATGGGCACGGCTGCATTATTGGCTGGCTGCAGTTCCCAAGACATGGAGCAGCAGATTGACGACCTCTACGGGAGGATGTCGCAAGAGGAAAGGATCGCTCAGTTGAGGAGCATGTATATGGATGACCTCTTCGATGAGGCAGGACAGTTGGACGAGGCGAAGTGCCGCGAGATGATTCCGAATGGCATCGGGCATTTCTCGCAGTATGCCAGTCAGAAGCCGATGGATCCGAATGTGCTGCGCGATCGTGTGGCGGCGATTCAGGAATGGCTGATGGAGAACACGCCCAACGGGATTCCGGCGCTGATTCACGAGGAGGTGCTGTCGGGCATCAATACGCGGGGAGCGACCATCTATCCGCAGCAGATTGGACAGGCATGCTCGTTCAATCCAGAGTTGGCAGAACTGAAGACGCGTCAGACAGCGACTGCCATGCGCAAGATGGGCGGTGTGCTGTCGCTCTCGCCGATGGTGGATGTGTGTCGCGTACCGAGTTTCAACCGGTTGGAGGAATCGTATGGCGAGGATGGATACTTGTCGGCGGTGATGGGCACGGCCTTCGTGAAGGGTCTGCAACAGGGCGATCTGAAGAAGGGCGTGGGTGCTTGCTCGAAGCATTATCTCGGATACGGAGGTGGTGGCGATGCTGACGAGAAGGAGTTGATGGAGGAGATTCTGATGCCTCACGAGACGATGATTCGGTTGGCAGGCAGCAAGGCGGTCATGCCGGGGTATCATGCGATGAAGACTGCTCCGACATCGTCCGACGAAAAGAATTGTGTGGCCAATAGTTGGGTTCTGCAGGACATCTTGCGCGACTACCTCGGTTTCGACGGGATGGTGGTGAGCGACTATACGGCGATAGACCAGTTGCCAGGCCTCGACAGTCCTGCTGAGAAAGCCGCAGCGGCTATCAATGCCGGCAACGATGTGGATTTCCCTTATGGCGCAAATTATCAGCATCTGCAAGAAGCCATTGACAAGGGGCTGGTGAAACAAGAGGCCTTCGAACGTGCGGTGAAGGACGTGTTGCGGTATAAGTTCCGTGCCGGTCTTTTGGACAAGAATCCATACCTGTATAGCAAGGAGAAGATTGTGCTGGATAGTCCGGAGGAACGTCAGACGGCCTACGACATCGCCACGCAGTCAATGGTATTGCTGGAGAACAATGGGGTCTTGCCGCTGAACGATTATTTTTCCACGATCCAATTGCTGAACAGTCAACTGCATAAGCGCCAAGATAGTCTATCCTCTACTAAAGTTCTCCTGACGGGTCCCAACGCCAATTCCATGTGGGCGATGTGCGGCGACTATTCCTTTCCTGCCATGACTTACTTCTGGAAGAAGGTGACGGAAGACCTCGACCATCCCCATGTGGTGACGCTGCTCGAGGGCATGAAGGCGCAGAAGCCCGAGGGTGTGGAGATTCTGTATTCGCGTGGTTGCGACTGGACGGATAGCATCGAGACTGACTTTGTGAAGAATGGCGATGCACGTGCTTGGGAGTACGAACTGCTGCATCGCAAGGTGGATTCGGGCGAGAAAGCCGACAAGGACGAGGCGCTGCGCATGGCCAAGGACGCTGACATCATCATTGCCGCCGTGGGTGAAAACGTCATGCTTTGCGGCGAGAACCGCGACCGTCAGGGTCTGCGTCTGCCAGGCCGTCAAGAGCAGTACGTCGAGGAACTCATCGCCACTGGCAAGCCCGTGGTGCTCATCGTCTTCGGAGGAAGGGCACAAGTCATTTCCGGACTGGCGGAGAAGTGTGCTGCCGTCATTCAGGCATGGTATCCGGGTGAGGAGGGTGGCAATGCTGTCGCCGACATCCTCTATGGCAAGGTGTCGCCATCAGCCAAGCTCGCCATCAGCTATCCCAACAAAGAGCTTCACGAGCCGCTCTGCTATAATAACCCATCGCCCGTGGCTGTCGATCCGTCTTTCAAAACCCCTGGTCCCATCTATGCCACGCCCAACATCCAATGGCCCTTCGGTTATGGTTTGAGCTACACGACATTCGAGTATTCGAACCTGAAAGTGAACAAGGAAGCAGCCACCACCGATGAAGCCATCACCCTGACTTTCGATGTGAAGAATACAGGGAAGGTGAAAGGCGACGAGATAGCGCAGATCTATCTGTCTCCCGCAGATGACAACCCCAATATCCGTCTGATTCAGCTGCAAGGATTTGCTCGTCTAACGCTTGCTCCAGGCGAGACCAAACAGGTAACGGTGAAACTGTACATGGAACAATTCGGCTATTATAGCCACGAGGCTCAGCGGCAATGGAACATCGCCCCAGGAAACTTTGTTATCAAGGTGGGCGCATCCTCAGCAGACATCAAGCTGAGCGAGGCAATCACTGTGAAGGGCGAGAAGGTTGTCAAGCCGCTGAGGGAGTATTATTTCTCTGAAAGTAGTGTCAATTGAAAGATAACAAAAGTTCTTTACTCCAATAAAAAAGCGTCGCGGAAAATCTCCACGACGCTCTTTATTATATATATAATGTGTATTAGTCTGCCAGTTTTGCCTTGATGAACTCGCGGTTCAGACGGGCGATGTTGGCGATGGTTTCGCACTTAGGACATACGGCTTCGCAGGCACGGGTGTTGGTGCAGTTACCGAATCCGAGTTCGTCCATCTTGGCCACCATAGCCTTGGCACGACGTGCTGCCTCTACGCGACCTTGTGGAAGAAGAGCGAGCTGGCTGACCTTCGAGCTGACGAAGAGCATAGCAGAACCGTTCTTGCAAGCTGCCACGCAGGCACCACATCCGATGCATGATGCGCAGTCCATTGCCTCGTCAGCATCCTCCTTAGGGATGAGGATGGCGTTGGCATCCTGTGGAGCACCCGTGCGGACAGTGGTGTAGCCACCTGCCTGGATGATCTTGTCGAAGGCTGTACGGTCAACCATGCAGTCCTTGATGACAGGGAAACCTGCCGAGCGCCAAGGCTCGATGGTGATGGTGTCGCCCTCGTTGAACTTGCGCATGTAGAGCTGGCAAGTGGTGGCTCCACGCTCGGTCTTGCCGTGAGGCGTACCGTTGATGTAGAGCGAGCACATGCCGCAGATGCCCTCGCGGCAGTCGTGGTCAAACACGAATGGCTCCTTGCCTTCCTCAATCAACTGCTCGTTGAGGATGTCGAGCATCTCGAGGAACGAAGTATCACCAGGGATGTCCTTCATTACCTTCTCTTCAAAATGACCCGCATCTTTCGGACCATTCTGCTTCCAGTATTTTACTGTGAATGATTTTAATACTTTTTCAGCCATAGTTCCTTAGTTCTTATAGTTACGGGTTTGTACTTTGATTGCCTCATATTCGAGTGGCTCCTTGATGAGCTCAGGTGCCGTAGCGTCGTTGCCCTGATACTTCCAGCAGCCCACGTAGAAGAAGTTCTTGTCGTCGCGCTTGGCTTCGCCTTCTTCGGTCTGGTGCTCCTCGCGGAAGTGACCGCCACAGGACTCTTCACGAGAGAGTGCGTCGTAGGCGATGAGCTTACCCATCGTGATGAAGTCGTCGAGGTGGATGGCCTTGTCGAGCTCCACGTTAAGACCCTCACGAGAGCCTGGGATGAAGAGGTTGGTGTCGAATTCCTTGCGGAGTTCGTCGATGAGCTTGATGCCCTTCTCAAGACCTTCCTTCGTACGACCCATGCCGATGTACTCCCAGCAGATGTGGCCGAGTTCCTTGTGGATGGAGTCAACAGAACGCTTACCCTTGATGTTCATGAGCTTCTGGATGCGCTCCTCAGTAGCCTTCTCCACCTCAGCGAACTCAGGTGCATCCGTAGAGATACGTGGCCAGATGGACTGGTCAGCGAGGTAGTTCTGGATGGTGTATGGCAATACGAAGTAACCGTCGGCGAGACCCTGCATGAGAGCAGAAGCACCGAGACGGTTAGCACCGTGATCAGAGAAGTTACACTCACCGATGGCGAAGAGGCCAGGGATAGAAGTCTGGAGCTCGTAGTCCACCCAGATACCACCCATTGTGTAGTGGATAGCTGGGAAGATCATCATTGGGTTATAGTAATCCATGCCGTTCTTGGTGGCACGCTTCTCACCTGGGTTCACGTCAGTAATCTCCTCGTACATATCAAAAAGGTTGCCATAACGCTGGCGAATCACGTCGATGCCGAGACGCTGGATAGACTCAGAGAAGTCGAGGTAAACAGCGAGACCAGTGTTGTTAACACCAAAGCCCTTGTCGCAACGCTCCTTGGCAGCACGTGAAGCCACGTCACGAGGAACGAGGTTACCGAAGGCTGGATAGCGGCGCTCGAGGTAGTAGTCGCGGTCTTCCTCTGGAATCTCCCAACCTTCCTTCGTGCCAGCCTGCAATGCCTTCGCATCTTCAAGCTTCTTAGGCACCCAGATACGTCCATCGTTACGCAGAGACTCAGACATCAGCGTGAGCTTCGACTGCTTGTCGCCGTGTACAGGAATACAAGTTGGGTGAATCTGCACGTAGCAAGGGTTAGCGAAGTAAGCACCCTTACGGTAGCAAGACATTGCGGCAGTCACGTTACAACCCATTGCGTTAGTGGAGAGGAAGTATGTGTTACCATAACCACCAGTAGCGATGACAACTGCATTGGCGGAGAAACGCTCCAGCTTACCAGTCACGAGGTTCTTGGCGATGATACCACGAGCCTTACCGTCGATGATGACCACATCGAGCATCTCATAACGGGTGTAGAGCTTCACCTTGCCAGCGTTCACCTGAGCAGAAAGAGCGGAGTAAGCACCGAGAAGGAGCTGCTGACCTGTCTGACCCTTAGCGTAGAAAGTACGAGACACCTGAGCGCCACCGAATGAACGGTTAGCCAGCGTGCCACCATACTCACGAGCAAAAGGAACGCCCTGAGCCACGCACTGGTCGATGATAGAGTTCGACACCTCGGCCAGACGATACACGTTAGCCTCACGAGCGCGATAGTCGCCACCCTTCACAGTGTCGTAGAACAAACGGTAGATAGAGTCACCGTCGTTCTGATAGTTCTTGGCTGCATTGATACCACCCTGTGCAGCGATAGAGTGTGCACGACGGGGAGAGTCCTGAATGCAGAAATTGAGCACGTTGAAGCCCATCTCACCAAGAGATGCGGCAGCCGAAGCACCAGCCAGACCCGTACCAACGACGATGACATCGAGCTTCAGCTTATTCTTTGGGTTCACCAAGCGCTGGTGTGCCTTATAGTTCGACCACTTCTCAGCAACTGGTCCCTCAGGAATTTTAGAATCTATTGTTGACATAAAACTATAGTTTTTTAGTTGTTTAGTTTGTTAGTTTGTTAGGGTTTTTTAGTTTGTTAGAGAGATTTCTTCATCCTTGTCACGCTGTCTGACTTTTGATATCAAAGAAGATAACATTTTTCTGATATAAACGATTTCTTGTTCCAATCTACAAAATGTCTCCTTATCAATATACCCTATACTTTCGCATAGAATCAATTGTGTTTCAAGTTCTGAAGCCGACCCTGATGAAAAACTCAAGAAGCGTAAAAGCTCGTTATTTGACCCTCTACCGTATCCTTCTGCAATATTAGAAGGGATTGAAACGGCAGCTCTCTGCATTTGTGAACATAATCCAAACTTTTCTTCTTGTGGAAAATTTCTTGTAATGAAATAGATTTCCTTGACAAATTGTATGGAGTTCTGCCAAACTACAAGGTCTTTGTGGGTTCTCATCGGCATCGCCCTAATCTACTAATTTACTAAAAGCCTAATCTACTAAATTAAAAATTACATCCAGAAAGGAACAACCTTGCCTTCGCAACCGCCGAGGCAGTCAGGACAAACAGCAAAAGCGATAGCCACGATGGCGAACATTGCCATCACAACAGTTGACCAAATATAGCCAATGGCCTTCCAGCGGCAGAACCAAGTGTGACCGCTCCAGCCGAGAGTCTGAAGAGCAGACCAGAAACCGTGAGTGAGGTGGAACCAGATGGCTACAATCCAAATGAGGTAGAGCACCACGAAGATGGGGTTGGAGAATGTGTACTTGATCCAGCCAAAACCATCCGTAGGAGAGAACTGACCTTCAGCGCCGATGATTTCTGCCCACATCATGTTGCACCAGAAATCCTTCAGGTGAAGGAGAAGACCCAGACACACGATGATGCCCAGCACCAGCATGTTCTGACTTGCCCATTCCACAGCTGCGGGCTTGTCGGTAACCTCATACTTGTTGTTACCACGAGCCTTACGATTCTGGAATGTAAGGATAAAGGCGTAGATGATGTGAATGCACATCAGGGCAGCCAAAGCACAGGTAGCCGCAATAGCATACCAGTTGGAACCCAGCAATGCACAAATCTGGTTGTACGCCTCTGCACTGAAAAGTGCCACTACGTTCATGCATCCATGAAACGTCAGGAAGAGAATCAGCGCCAAGCCGGTCACCGACATGATCACTTTCCTTCCGATTGAAGAGTTACATAACCACATAAAATGTTTAAGAATTTAAGTTATTAATTGAGTTTTTATAGTGTTCCGAAAATGATGTAACTGCAAAAATACCTTAATTTCCCCAAACTCCCAAACCTTTTCGCAAAAATATTTGTTTTCACCCCTCATTTTTTTCACTTTACTCTCATTTCTGTGTGTTTTTTGAGTTTTGAAGATTACTAATCCAATTTATTTTTGTACTTTTGTACCCATAATCAACAGAATCGATAAAATGACACACGAACTGAACAAGCACTTCAATTCCTACAAGGAGGGGCTCGACCTAGAGTTTTTGTGGCGGTACTGCATAGAACACGGAGAGAAGCGCCTGATGGAACGCGGCGAGACACTAGAAGAGGCGGGTGAGCCGTCACGATGGGTAGCCTACGTGGAACGGGGTTGCTTCAAGTACATGGTGCACAACGATGAGGAGGGCAAGGACTACTGCACAGGCTTCGTCTTCGAGGGCGAGTTCGTGGCCGACTATCCATATTGTTTAGATGGCGACAAGGCAGAGGTGACGATCGAGGCCGACATGCCCAGCATAGTGCACGTCATTGAGGGGACAGAACTACAGCGCATGTTTGACGAGGATCCAGAGAAGATGCGTGTCGGCTGGCAGCTTATGCGTAATCTGTTCAAGATGGTCTATGCACGCGACCTTGACCACTATCGCTACACCGCTCGTGGCCGCTACCGTCAATTGCTCAAACGATGTCCACAAGTGGTGCAGATGCTCTCGCTGAAAGACATCGCCTCATTCCTCAACGTCACACCTACATATCTCAGCAAAATACGTAAAGAAATCACGTTTGAGCAGAAAAACGCTTGAAATTTATCAAACTAGTTTGAGAGTTACACCCTCGGCACCCAATTAACGGATTACGTCGAGGGTTTTTTCGTGTCATTTCGTATAACTTTGTGGCAAAAAATAAAAAACGGGAATCATTATAACTCGTACACAACTGTCTTCTTCACTGATTAGATTAGAGCAACATTCAAATTATAAATAAGTTAGTAATTAATTAAATATTAGTTAAACAAAAAGACCTATAGGCACTCAAGCCCCATTCCGTCGTGATGACGAGATGGGGCTGTCTGTTTCTCCAAGTAGTCGTGAAAAATGCCCCCAAAACAACTATAGGCCTTTCGAAGCCCGATTAGTGGGGCATTGTGTACCAACATGGTGAGGCATTCTCCTCGCTATGAATGGGGCGTTGTCAGCACGATCAACATGAATGTTTCCAAAAAGACTGAACTATTGGAAACGGTTTCCAAAAAAGTTAATAATAATTTGGAAATATAAGCTGGGATGAAGTTGAAAAAATTCATAGCCCTTCAAAAAACTGAATTCTGAGTCACTGAAAGTTTTTTGCAACCCCTAAGGAAAAAAATTGCAACCCTACGAGAGAAAAAATACGCTCCCATCTGATGAAGTTCCTCTATCGTGTAAGGCTTCAGCTCTTCTTCTTTCTCTGCACGTTCTTTCAGTTGTGTAGCCAACCACAGCATATTGGAACGTGAGAGTGTGCTGAAGAGGTAGTCACGCAATCCTGATAATGTTTCTGTACTCATAATTGATGTTCCTTTTTATGTTGCAAAGATACAGTCATTTACACGCTTTTCCAAATAAAGTTGAAAAAACTTGCTTTATCTCTCAATATTAACCATTTTTGTCGTGTCTTTCTCTCTTGCGAGCGACTCAGCATAGCATAAATGAGTTTAACTCTGCTCTCGCTGCTCCTTCGGTTCGGAAAAACTCAAATTTATTTGGTTTTTCTCTCACTTAATCGTAACTTTGCACCAAATTCGTGAATATGATGAAGATATTGATTCTAAATGGACCTAACTTGAATTTGTTGGGTAAACGGGAGCCGGGTATTTATGGAAGCCAGGGTTTCGAGGAGTATTTTGAGAAGCTGAAGGGGATGTTCCCTGAGGTGGAACTGGCATATTACCAGTCGAATGTGGAGGGTGAACTCATCAACAAGATTCATGAGGTGGGTTTCACTTGGGACGGTATCGTGCTGAATGCTGGAGCATATACACATACAAGCATCGCCTTGCAGGATGCCATTCGTGGGGTGAAGACGCCTGTAGTGGAAGTGCATATCTCGAATGTGCATCAGCGAGAGGAGTTCCGTCATAAGTCGATGATCAGCTGTGCCTGCGTGGGTGTGATTTGCGGGTTTGGACTGGACAGCTATCGACTGGGTGTGGAAGCATTAAAAGTGAAAAACTAAAAACTAAAAGTTAAAAGTTTAAGTATCTCCCATTCGGATAGTAAGTAACTTATACTTTTAGTTTTTAACTTTTAGTTTTTAGTTATGAGTGAGACAATAGACGAGTATATCCTTGCTCACATCGACAAGGAGAGTGACTACATGCATCGTTTGTGGCGTGCGACCCAGTTGCATCTGCTCTATGGAAGGATGGCAAGCGGTCACTTGCAAGGACGACTGTTGAAGATGCTGGTGGGGATGGTGCGTCCGAAGTTGGTGTTGGAAATTGGCACCTATAGCGGTTATTCGGGCTTGTGCATTGCTGAGGGATTGCCTGAGGGAGGTCATCTGCACACAGTAGAGATTAACGATGAGCAGGAGGATTTCACGTTGCCCTGGTTTGAGAATTCGCCCTACAAGGACAAGATTACGATGCACATTGGTGATGCGTTAGAGGTGGTGCCGCAGTTGGGATTGATGTTCGATATGGCATTCATCGATGGTGACAAGCGCAAGTATGTGGAGTATTACGAGATGGTGATGGAACACCTGAACGAAGGAGGCTACATCTTGGCAGACAACACGTTGTGGGACGGTCATGTGGTGGAAGAGCAAACACATGATGCGCAGACAGAAGGCATCAGAAGATTTAATGATCATGTGGCTAAGGACGACAGAGTGGAGAAGGTGATTTTGCCTTTGAGAGACGGATTGAGCATTATTAGGAAATTGAAAGTTGAGAATTGAAAATTGAAAATTGGAAGAATTATGGAAACAACAAGACAGAATAAGATTGCACGCTTGATTCAGAAGGATTTGGCGAGCATATTTCAGGCACAGACGAGGCAGACAAGGAATCTGCTGGTGAGCGTGAGTGTGGTGAGGATCAGTCCCGACTTGAGTGTGGCGAAGGCGTACCTGAGCATCTTCCCTTCAGAGAAGGCACAGGAGGTGTTGCAGAACATTAACGACCATGCAGGCGAGATTCGCTATGAGTTGGGCAAGTTGGAACGTCACCAGTTGCGCATCATCCCAGAGTTGAAGTTCTTCTTGGATGACTCGTTGGACTATGTGGAGAACATCGATAAACTGCTGAAACAGTGAACTTTCCCTTCTACATAGCCAAGCGTTATTTGCTGTCGAAGAAGTCGCACAATGCCATCAACATCATTTCAGGTGTGTCGGTATGTGGCGTGGCGATTGCGACAGCTGCGCTGGTATGTATCCTGTCTGTATTCAACGGCTTTCAGGATATGGTGGCAGGATTGTTCACAACGATGGATCCTCAGTTGAAGGTCGTGCCAACAGTCGGGAAGTTTATGGCAGCTGATGCGAAAGAGCTGAAAGCCTTGAAGACAGATGCGGACATCGCTATCTGTACAGAAACATTAGAAGACCAAGCCTTGCTGATGATTAACAACCGTCAGGTGATGGCGACTGTGAAAGGTGTGGAAGACAGTTTCGAGGAACTGACAGGCATCAACAATATCCTGATTGGCGAAGGAGTGTTTGAACTCCATGCTGATGTGATTGACTACGGCATCTTGGGAGCGAACCTGCTGATGCAGCTGGGTTTGGGAGCAGACTTTGATGACCCCATCCAGGTATATGCCCCTCGAAAAGGAGAACGCATCGACCTGAATGACCCTCGTGAGAGTCTGAACCAAGAGGAACTCTACTCGCCAAAGGTAGGTTTCATGGTGAAGCAAAACAAGTATGATGCACAATATGTCATCACCAACATCGCATTTGCCCGCAGGCTCTTTGAGCGAGAAGGGGAAGTGTCGGCCATAGAATTGAAGGTACGAAATGGTGCCGATGTGGGGAAGGTAAAAGCACGTCTGCGAGAGATGCTGGGTGAGAAATATCTGGTGAAAGACCGTTACGAGCAACAGGAGGACACATTCAAGATTATGCAGATTGAGAAACTCATCTCCTACATCTTCTTGACGTTTATCCTGATGATTGCGTGCTTCAACATCATTGGCTCGCTGTCGATGCTGATTATCGACAAGAAGCAAGACGCCATCACGTTGAGAAATCTGGGTGCCAACGAACATCAGATCAGCAGCATCTTCATGATGGAAGGCAGAATGATTTCTCTGTTGGGCGCAGTCATTGGCATCAGTATCGGATTGCTGTTGTGTTGGTTGCAACAGGAGTTTGGCCTGATTCGTTTTGGCGACAGCGAGGGAAGTTACATCATCAATGCTTACCCTGTGAGTGTACGTGTATGGGATGTGGTGCTGGTGTTTGTGACAGTCATTGCCGTCGGATTCCTTTCTGTATGGTATCCTGTGCGGCGTTTAAGTAGGAAATATACAAAAAACTAAAAATATGAAGAAAAGCGTTTATATGTTATCAGCTGTGGCAGTCGTGTTGCTGTCAGGTTGCAGTAAGCAGAAAGCATTTGTGTCGGACAACTTTGCCGTATCTCCCAAGCCATTGGAATATCTGGCAGGTGAGGTGCCCGCTACCATCAGCATCAACGTACCCCCAAAGTTGATGAACAAGAAGGCTGTCATAGAATGTACACCTATCCTGAAATGGGACGGTGGTGCATCGGCTGGCGAACCTTACACCTTGCAGGGTGAGAAGGTGGAAGCCAACAACATGATCATCTCTTATAAGAATGGTGGTCATGCAACGATGCGTTTCTCTGTACCTTTCGAGGAGGGAATGGAGAAGAGCGACTTGATGATGCAGTTCAATGCCAAAGTGGGTAAGAAGACGGTGAAGATGCCAACAGTGAAGATTGGTTATGGTACACAATGTACAGCTTCCCTCATCACAAAAACAGCCAAGACAGCCAACTTTGGTGTGGCTCCTGACAACTTCCAGCGTGTCATCAGTCAGAAGCAGGAAGCTGCTGTAAAGTTCCTCATTGGACAGGCTAACCTTCGTGGCAGTGAACTGAACAGCCAAACCATACAAGACTTCATCACCACCCTGAAGAACATCAAGAGTGACGAGCAGAGCCTTGTGCTCAACAACATCGAGGTGAGTGCCTATGCTTCTCCTGATGGCGCTTATACTATCAATGAACGCTTGGCAGTCAAGCGTGGTGAAGTGTCAGAGGGTTATGTGAACCAGCAACTCAAAGAAAACCAACTCAGCACCAATGTTGATACAAAATACACAGCAGAGGACTGGGAAGGTTTCCAGGCACTCGTGTCGCAATCCAATCTACAAGACAAGGAGATTATCCTGCGTGTACTCTCCATGTATCAAGATCCTGAGCAGCGTGAGCGTGAAATCCGCAATGTAGCAGTAGTCTATAAGGAACTGGCTGATGCTGTGTTGCCAGAGTTGCGTCGTGCCCGTATGGTGATCAACTATGACGTGATTGGTCGTAGCGATGAAGCCATCATGCAGTTGGTGAATGGCGATGTTTCAAAGCTGAGCATCGAAGAGCTGATTTATGCTGCCAACACCCTCTCCACCAGCGATGCACAGAAGGAAAGCATCTTGAAGAAGGTGGTGAGTCTCTTCCCTAACGACTATCGTGCTTATAACAACTTGGGTGAGTTGGCAATGCGTCGTGGTGATACAGAGACAGCACAGTCATACCTGCGTCAGGCACTTGGCATCAACGCCAATGCAGCAGAACCTAATGTGAATCTTGGTATGCTCGCCATCCAGAACGGACAGTTCCAAGATGCTGAGATGTTCATTTCCAAGGGTGTCAATGCCAACAACTTTGACGAAGCTACTGGCCACCTCTACGTAGCACAGGGACGCTACCCACAGGCTGCTGCCAAGTTTGCCAACTCTGCCAACAATAGTGCAGCCCTTGCCAATATCCTTTCACAAGACTATGCCGATGCACTCAAGACGCTTGGCAACATCAAGAACCCTGATGCAATGACTTACTACCTGCGTGCTATCCTCGCTGCTCGCATGGAAGACAAGTCGGAGGTGAAGGATAATCTTGCAAAGGCGATAGCCCTTGATGCTTCATTAGCAAAACGTGCTGCCAACGATGCAGAATTCTCCGATTATAATAAAGAATGAAGCATTTTCTTTACATATTCATCTTGTTTCTCTTGGTCTCTTGTGGACCTGATGGCAACTCCTTCCGCATCAGGGGTAGCTTCCGTGACATGCAGGCAGGAGAACTATACATCTACAACCTGAACGGCGACCTTGCCCGTCTTGACACCATCAACATCCAAGAGGGCAAGTTCCGTTATCGGGGTGAGACAGATCAAGTCACCCCCTACATCCTTCTCTTCCCCAATGGGGTAGAGCAGGTCATCTTTGCAGGTCCTGGTGAAGACCTCGAATATGAAGCCACAGCCAATGACCTCAAAAACTATGTGGTGAATGGTAGTGAAGAAAACGAACTCATGAACAAGTTCCGCGAAGAGACTTACACGATGAACCCCTCCTTGATGACCAATACGGCTCGTACCTACGTCAAGGATCATCCTGCCTCACCAGTTGCCATCTATCTCTTCAACCAATACTTCGTGCAGAACGAAGAAGTCAGTTCTGCAGAACTCAACGAACTCTTGAAGGTGCTTAAAGCCAAGCATCCTCATCATCACCAGTTGCTCGACATTGAGAGTAAGCTCAAAGCGGCTGCCACGCGACAAATCGACAAGACCTTGCCCGATGTCACCCTCACCAACAAAGACAGGAAAAGTGTCAAACTTTGGTCCTCTTCCAAAGACTACACCCTCATTGCTTTCTGGGCAACATGGATGCCCAATGGTTCTGACTTCCTTTGGAGAATGAAGAATGCGTTGGGGGATTATCGCGAGAATGGCAAATTGCGTCTTGTGGCCATCTCCCTTGATGTGGAACGCTACCGTTGGGAAGATGCCATCCGTCCTGACACCACAGCCACTTACATTTTGCATTGTTGCGACGGCTTAAACTTCGAATCGAAAGCCATCAAGACCCTTGGCATCAATACCGTTCCCTATTACATCTTGGCCGACAAGAATCACAAGGTGCTCGATAGTGGTGACGATGTGAACCAATTGGGTGACATCCTGAAAAAACACATTCATTAAAAGGAAGAAAAGCAGATGGTCTCAAAGATATATAGCGCAGCATTACAGGGATTGGATGCGATGGTGGTCACTGTAGAAGTGGACAACTTCGAAGGAGGGAATAATCCCAAGTTCACCATCGTGGGATTGCCCGATAGTGCTGTGAAGGAAAGTCAGGAACGTGTCCAATCAGCCCTGCGTGTGAATGGCTACAAGATGCCCAATAAGTCTGTGGTGGTCAATCTGGCTCCTGCCGATGTACGCAAGGAGGGTTCTGGATTCGACCTTCCTATGGCGATAGGCGTGATGGTTTCCTGCGAATTGCTGACGATAGAAGGGGCTGAACGCTATATGTTTGTGGGAGAATTGGGGTTGGATGGCACCATCCTGCCTGTGAAGGGCGTCTTACCTATCTCCATCAAGGCAAGGGAATTGGGTTATGACGCCTTGTTTGTGCCTGAGGAGAATGCCCGTGAAGCAGCTGTGGTGAATAAGCTGAAGATTTATGGAGTGAGCCATCTGAATGACATCGTGGGGTTCTTTACAGGAATCAACCACATCGAACCCACCATCGTCAATACACGTGAAGAATTCTACGCCCAATTGTTCTCTTTCCCATACGATTTTGATGAGGTAAAGGGACAACCCAATGTAAAACGTGCCTTTGAGGTAGCTGCTGCAGGTGGACACAATATCATTCTGGTAGGCAGTCCTGGTTGTGGTAAATCCATGATGGCAAAACGTCTTCCTTCCATCCTGCCACCACTCACCCTCAGCGAGAGTTTGGAGACTACGCAGATACACTCCATTGCTGGCACTTTGAAGAAAGACACTTCACTCATCAGTCAACGCCCCTTTCGAGCCCCTCACCATACCGTTTCAGATGTAGCTCTTGTGGGAGGTGGAAATGTCTTTATGCCTGGTGAAATTTGTCTGGCGCATAATGGGGTGCTCTTTCTGGATGAACTTCCTGAATTCAATCGTAGCGTCCTTGAAACCCTTCGACAACCCCTCGAAGACCGTATCATTAGCATCTCTCGAGCACGCTACAACCTCACGCTTCCTTGCTCCTTCATGTTGGTGGCATCGATGAATCCTTGCCCTTGTGGCTATCATCATCATCCCACTCGCAAATGTGTCTGCACCCCTGCCCAGATTCAGCGATACATGAACAAAATTAGCGGGCCTTTGATGGATCGCATAGACTTGCAGGTAGAAGTGGAAAGTGTACCCTTCGAGGACATTGCCAAAGCACCCAAGGGTGAGTCTTCTGCCACGATTCGTGAACGGGTGCTCAAAGCGCGTCAGATTCAGAGTGAACGCTATAAGGGCGTGAAGGGCATCCATTGCAATGCCCAAATGACCACCTCCCTTTTGCAGAAGTATGTGCAGCTGGATGATCAGGCGTTGAACCTCTTGCGCACAGCCATGAAGAAGTTCAACCTCTCAGCTCGTGCCTACGACCGCATCCTGAAAGTCTCACGTACCATTGCTGACCTCGAAGGAGTTGAGAATGTGCAGTCTTCTCATATTGCTGAAGCCATAGGCTATCGCAATTTGGATAGGGATAATTGGATTGAGTAACAACACTTTCGTTCGACATTCAGGGGGAAAAATCGTCTTTCTCTTTGAATTGTCAGCACTTATACGTAACTTTGCACCCGAACCAGCCCACGCGCTAGGCGATTTATATTTTTTGAAGCTTAATAACAACACCAACAATGGAATACAATTTTAGAGAGATTGAGAAGAAATGGCAACAAAAGTGGGTGGAAGAACAGACCTACAAAGTTGTCGAGGATAAAAGCAAACCCAAGTTTTATGTGTTGAACATGTTCCCCTATCCCAGTGGAGCAGGTTTGCACGTAGGACACCCATTAGGATATATTGCGAGCGACATCTATGCTCGCTTCAAGCGTTTGCAGGGCTTCAACGTACTGAACCCTATGGGTTATGATGCCTATGGATTGCCTGCTGAGCAGTATGCCATCCAGACAGGTCAGCACCCTGAGAAAACCACTTTCCAGAACATTGACCGCTATCGTGAGCAGTTGGACAAGATTGGCTTCTGCTTTGATTGGGACAGAGAAGTGCGTACTTGCGCACCTAACTACTACAAGTGGACACAATGGGCTTTCCAAAAGATGTTCAACTCGTTCTTCTGCAACAAGTGTCAGTCGGCTCAACCTATCGAGCAGCTGATCAAGCACTTTGAAGAGAAGGGTACTGAAGGTTTAGATGTGGCTCAGACAGAGAATCTCACCTTCACAGCTGAAGAATGGAAAGCGATGGATGAGAAGCAGAAGAGTGATGTGCTGATGAACTATCGTATTGCCTTCATGGGCGAGACGATGGTGAACTGGTGTGCTGGTTTGGGTACCGTGTTGGCAAATGATGAGGTGGTAGATGGTGTGAGTGTACGTGGTGGTTTCCCTGTAGAGCAGAAAAAGATGCGCCAGTGGTGCCTTCGTGTTTCTGCTTATTCACAGAGACTCCTCGATGGTCTGGAGACAATCCAATGGAGTGACTCTATCAAGGAGACCCAAAAGAACTGGATTGGTCGTTCAGAAGGTGCTGAAGTGGAGTTCAAGATTGCTGACTCAGATGAGAGCTTCACCATTTTCACCACTCGTGCTGATACGATGTTTGGTGTGACTTTCATGGTCTTGGCTCCTGAGAGTGAGCTCGTAGAGAAGGTGACGACAGCTGAACAAAAATCCGCTGTAGAGGAATACATCAAGTATGTGAAGGGTCGTACAGAGCGTGAACGCATGATTGACCACAAGGTGACAGGTGTCTTCTCTGGCTCCTATGCCATCAATCCTTTCACTGGCGAAAAGAATCCAATCTGGATTTCTGAATATGTATTGGCTGGTTATGGTACTGGTGCCATTATGGCTGTGCCTGCTCACGATAGTCGTGACTATGCGTTTGCCAAGCACTTCAACCTGCCCATCATCCCACTCATTGAGGGTGCTGACATCAGCGAAGAGAGTTATGATGCCAAGGAAGGTATTGTCTGCAACTCACCTCGCAAGGATGTGAAGCCATACATTGATTTCTCTCTCAATGGCTTAACGGTAAAGGAGGCAATTGCTGCCACCAAGAAATACGTGAAGGAAGCAGGATTGGGTCGTGTAAAGGTGAACTACCGTCTGCGCGATGCCATCTTCTCTCGCCAGCGTTATTGGGGTGAACCATTCCCTGTCTATTACAAGAATGGCATCCCAACCATGATTCCAGAGGAATGCCTGCCTATCGAATTGCCAGAGGTAGATAAGTTCCTGCCTACTGAGACAGGTGAACCACCACTGGGCAATGCGACCGTTTGGGCTTGGGATGAGGCTAACAAGAAGATTGTGGAGAACTCAAAAATCGACAACAAGACCATCTTCCCTATCGAGCTTTACACGATGCCTGGATTTGCTGGCAGCTCTGCTTATTATCTGCGCTATATGGATCCACACAACGATCAGGCACTCGTGAGCAAGGATGCTGATGAGTACTGGCAGAATGTGGACTTGTATGTAGGTGGTAGCGAACACGCCACAGGTCACTTGATCTATAGCCGTTTCTGGAACAAGTTCCTCTTCGACTTGGGCATCTCCTGCAAGGAAGAGCCTTTCCAAAAGCTAATCAATCAGGGTATGATTCAGGGACGAAGCAACTTTGTGTATCGTATCAAGGACACCAACACCTTTGTTTCGTTCGACAAGAAGGACGGTTATGATGTGACACCTATCCATGTGGATGTGAACATCGTAAGCGCTGATGTGCTTGATGTGGAGGCATTCAAGGCTTGGCGACCAGAGTATGAGACAGCTGAGTTTATTCTCAACGATGAGGGCAAGTACATCTGTGGATGGGCTGTTGAGAAGATGTCAAAGTCAATGTTCAATGTGGTCAATCCAGATATGATTGTCGAGAAGTTTGGTGCTGACACCTTGCGTCTCTACGAGATGTTCTTGGGTCCTGTGGAGCAGAGCAAGCCTTGGGATACGAATGGTATTGACGGTTGCCACAGATTCTTGAAGAAGCTTTGGAAGTTCATGACCAACGAAGATGGCACGATTAATGCAACTGATGGTGCTGCTTCGAAAGAGGAACTCAAAGCCCTGCACACCCTCATCAAGAAGGTGACAGCTGACATTGAGGTGTTCTCTTACAATACCTCCATCGCTGCCTTCATGGTATGCCTGAACGAACTCACAAAACTGAAGAGCACCAATCGTGAGGTGAAGGAAACACTTACCATCCTTTTGGCTCCATTCTGTCCTCATTTGGCAGAAGAACTTTGGCACTTGTTGGGTCACACAACAACCGTTTGTGATGCACCTTGGCCTGCTTTCAACGAAGACTACTTGGTGGAGGATTCTGTGAAGATGATGGTGGCGTTCAATGGTAAGGCTCGTTTCCCACTTGAGTTCCCTGCTGATGTTAGCAAGGAAGATGCTGAGAAGGCTGCACTTTCCAACCCACAATCAGCCAAGTGGATGGAAGGCTTTACTGTGGCGAAAGTCATCGTTGTGCCAGGCAAGATGATCAATGTTGTATTGAAGAAATAACACTTTTCATCCATATACTGATGGAAAAGAAACACCATCTATACACGGAGCAGGAGGCTTATCAGAAGCTTTCTGCTCTGTGTGCTTTGAGCGAGCAATGTTGCTATGATGTGATGAAGAAGATGAAACGTTGGGAGGTAGCTGATGAGATGGCTGAGAAGGTTGTAGCAAGACTGATCAAGGAGAAGTTTATTGATGAGGAAAGGTACGCAAGGGCGTTTGTGAAGGATAAGTTCCATTACAACCATTGGGGTAGGGTACGCATTGAAAAGGAACTGAAGATGAGAAAAATTGCTGCGAAACATATTGAGGCAGGATTGGAGGAGTTGAAGGAAGAGGACAATATGGATGCCTTGCGAAAAATCATCGAGAAGAAACGCCCCACAGTAAAAGGAAAAAACGAATATGAGGTCAGAGGTAAATTGATTCGCTTTGCCTTGGGCAGAGGTTTTGCGATGGATGACATTATGAAGGTCGTAGGAAGTTTGGACGAGTGCGATGAATATATGGACTGACATTCTTGACTTCTTGCTCCCACGCCGCTGTTGTATGTGTGGGAATCGTTTGTCGAAACAAGAAAAATACATCTGCTTTTCTTGTCTGATGAACTTGCCATTCACTAACTACCATACAGTCGAGCATAATATCTTGGAAAAGCATTTTTGGGAACTCTTTCCCATCGAAAAAGCTGTTTCCATGTTCTTTCACGATGGAGAAAATGCACGTAAAATCATCTACAACATCAAGTATTATGGACGTCCTCATGTGGGAACTTATTTGGCTTCCATCTATGCTGATACCCTAAAGGAAAGCCTTTTCTTTGATGATATGGATGCTATCATTCCTTTACCTCTCCATTGGAGAAAACAACTCAAGCGAGGTTATAACCAGAGCCATTACATTGCCAAAGGAATTAAGAACGTGACAGGACTTCCTATATTAAATAATGTGGTGAAGAGGGTAGGGAACAATACTTCCCAAACTCGATTCAATGCTCATCAACGTATGGAGAACGTGAAAGACATTTTCCATCTGAAACATCCTGAAAAGATAGCCGGCAAGCATATTCTCCTGGTTGATGATGTCACCACTACAGGTGCTACCCTTGTTTCTTGTGCCAAAGAGTTAGCTAAAGCGCCCAATGTGAGGATTTCTATCCTTACCCTTGCTGTGGCTTCACGAATAGCTGTTCCTGCCACAGAGACGGAATATACTGATGTGCTCGTCTATGGTATTCCTTTGATGGAATAGTTTATGCCTTTACATATTTCTCTATCTTTTGTCCGAAGTCTGTATTCACAGCCTTCAATACAGCATGAGAAAGCACAGGAGCTTTGACATGTCCATTGAGCGTCATAGCACCCTTTTCCACATAACATTCATCCCATTGACCACTATCGATAAAGGATTGGAGAATATCTGCTCCACCTTCCACCAAGAGTGTTTGGATGCCGTCTTCGTACAATTGATGAAGAATGTTATCAACACTTATTGACAGAATCAGATGATAACCTTCTGGCAATGTCAATGCCTGAGAAGAAGCCACATATCTTTTGGGAGAAGAACCTATCCATTCACGCACATTCAAGGATGGTTTGTCTATCTCAAAGGTCTTTCTTCCCACCAAGATAGCTTGATGTTCTGCACGACGTTTGTGACAAATCATTTGGGTGTAAGTATTGGATATATGACCATCAATAAAGCCATCTGCTGATTCTGCCCATTTCAAGGTGACAAAAGGACGTTGTAAAGCATGATAAGTCATAAAACGCTTGTTCAAAGCTTTACATTCTTCTTCCAACACACCTACAGTCACTTCAATGCCAGCATCTTTCAATTTCTGAATACCTTTTCCTTGCACCTTTGCAAAAGGATCTTGACAACCAATGACACAACGCTTGAAACCCTTGCTTATCAACAAATCTGCACAAGGAGGTGTCTTTCCATAATGACTGCAAGGTTCCAAACTGACATAAATGGTGCTCTCTTTCAACAAATGCTCATCCTCTTTCTTAACTGATGCACAAGCATTCACCTCTGCATGACCTTCACCACATCGTACATGATACCCTTCTCCGATGATTTTGCCCTCATACACAATCACAGCACCTACCATTGGATTAGGTTGTGCATTCTTTCTGCCATTCTTGGCCAGTTGAATGCACCTTCTCATATATTTTTCGTCAGTTATTGACACCTTGTTCATAACTTATTCACTTACTTATTAACACTTGCAAAATTAGTGAATACTTTCCAAAAACAAAAACTTTCTAATCATTTTCATTATCAACTCTTTGCAATGTCAATGAAAACCTGTAAATTTGCCACTTATAAACAACTTATCAATAGGGTTATTAACAATTTATCAACAGATAGTTTCAACATACTTATCAACAAATATACAAATTTACCAACAAACTAAACAACTAACAAAATGAGTGACGGTAATTTCAACAGACAATTGCTTCCAAAGACAGAACTTTCCTCTGGTCTTCGTGCTGGAAAAGCCCAAATGCGACAAAAAGCAGAGCAGGCTTTCGATGAAGTCATCAATCATTTCATCTTAGATGAGAATGAATTGAAGGAAACCATGAAAAAACGCTTCATGGAACTCCTAAGACAATAAAACTGTCGATAACCCTGTTCATAACCCTATTGAAAACTTTTTAATAACTTCTAATAACTTTTCTTGCTTTTTTCATTTCTATTTTTATACCCACATCCATTTCAAACCACCAAAAAAAGTTGTTCTTTTTTTTCAGTTTTTTTTCTACACCTAATCCGCAACTTATCCACAACCTAACTGACTGATAAACAATCAAACTACCTACTTATCCACAATATCAACACCTATATAAATATCATCATAAGAGTTTTTAAAATTTAAAAATAAATAAAGAATATATTGATATTATCATGTGGATATAAAAAAGCGATGTGAACTCTTAGTGGAGAACACATCGCCTATCGTATGATCAGCTTCTATGCTGCTACTTCTTGATCACGAAGATCTTCTTTCCTTTGACAAAGTCGATGGCAGGACTCTTAGCCATTCTTGTTTCTTCTCTATCATGAGTTATTCCAGATAAGGATTCTTCTGATGCAGTCGTATAGATGAACACCATTCTATTTCCACTCGTGCTTTGGAATTTACCACTTTCATCCTTGATGCCAAAGTCAATGGTATAATAACTGTCGTAGTTAAGGTTGTTGAATGAGAATGCCACCTTTTCTTCTCCCAGACCAGAAGTAGAGAGGTGCATCAGCTGATAATTTTCAGGCTTCGTAAAGAAGGTGTCAACGCTCAGTTCGAATGTATTCATATCTAATGTTCCAAGCATCATATACATATCCTGAGAGAAAGTACTTTCGTCAAAGTTCTCAACGATGAATGTACCTTTGATGCTATTGTCAGCAAGGGTGTTATCTTCTTCATTGTCGATGTTGTCGATGGTGAAATCAAACAGTTGTCCCTTTGTGATCACATCAAACTGAGTGATAGGTTCATCGCTCAAGGCAGAAATGACGTAGTAAGTATGTTTGCCAGACTCTGATGGTGCATAAGACAAGGTGACCTTACCCTCTCCTGATGCGTTTGGAGTCCATGTAGCACCAGTCAGTTTCGAATAGGTTCCATTATAGTTTTGCTTTGCCACATAGACAGGTACAGAAGATTTGATATTTCTACAGAAAAGAGTAAGCGTCACTTTGAAAGGTTCGTTTTGAGCAACGAAGTTATTTTCAAAAGAGAAACTCTTCACTTGTAGGATACCCTTCGTCTCAAATGCCTCCTCGATTTGTGCTTTATTTCCAGCAATTGTGATGGTCAGCGCCAACTCATCAGCTAACTGGAAATCTTCCCATTCTTCCTTTCCGCTGATCTTGCAGATAGGCTTCAACTGATAAGTGCCATCCTTAATATCCTTTGAGATGACAACCTTATCATCCATCTTATAATCCTTCTCAGCAGTAAGTTCCACATCATTATAAAGTGTGTAAGTAGCTACCTTATTCTTTGCAGCATCATAAAGCGCTGCACCCACATCATACTTACGTTTTTCCCTGGGCAGAGCATTGTTCTTGAAACGTACTAAGAACTTGATTTCAGGAAAATCCTCATCAGCAGAAGCACGAGTGATGGTAGGTTCCATTCCATCCAGAACAAAACTCTCCAACATCAACGCATCAGTTGATGATACAACAACCTCCTTGTTTTCGTTGTCATCATCATCGTTACTACAAGAAAAGAAAGCACTCGAAATGGCCACAATAGCCAACATAGGTAAAAAGAATTTAAGTCTCATAATTGTTAGTTTTGGTGTTTAGTGTGTGCAAAGATACGATAAATTATTTTAAATAATACTTAACTAAACAAAAAGATTTTTCCAATTCACTTACTTTTTTGGAAACTGTTTCCAATTTTCTTCATTTCTTGGAAACATTCAAGATCCCCTACTGACAATGCCTCACTCTTTGCAAGAATAACACCCAACTAATAGATATGACAATACCCCATTCATCGATTAACACTTAGCCTACAAAGAATAAGAAAAGCTCATCGCATTTTATATGCAATGAGCTTCTTCCTGTCGGGATGACGTGACTCGAACACGCGACCCCTACGTCCCGAACGTAGTGCGCTACCAACTGCGCTACATCCCGCTTTTAAAATCGGCTGCAAAGTTACAACTTTTTCCAAAGATTGCAAACCAAATGTTGCAACTCTTTCGTAAAAGTGGTCAAAAAGGGGGGGTAAAATGATAAATTATTGAAAAAAATTGGATTTCATATGCATGGAGTTTTGCCCAAAGCGAAGAAATGCTTACCTTTGTAGCTGATTTTGACAGAAATCTGTGGGGTTGAATGGCTCTGCGGACATTTTGGTTAAGTATCAATATGGTAAAAAGAGAAAAATTTTTCATTTTATAAACACAAAAAGTACTATGGCATTAGATTTGACAAAGTATGGCATCACTGGTAGCACAGTGATTGCGCACAATCCTTCTTATGAGGAGCTTTACAAGGCTGAAATCAATCCTGCTCTCGAAGGTTACGAGAAGGGTAAGGAGACTGAACTTGGTGCAGTGAACGTGATGACTGGTATCTTCACGGGTCGTTCTCCTAAGGACAAGTACATCGTTGATAACGATGAGAGCCACAACAACGTATGGTGGACTTCTGAGGAGTACAAGAACGACAACCACCCAATGTCTGAGGATGTTTGGGCAAAGGTGAAGGAAATCGCCATCAAGGAGCTTTCTAACAAGCAGCTCTATGTAGTTGACGCTTTCTGCGGTGCTAACGAGGCTACTCGTCTGGCTGTGCGCTTCATCGTTGAGGTTGCTTGGCAGGCTCACTTCATCAAGAACATGTTCATCCAGCCAACTGAGGCTGAACTCGCTAAGTTTGAGCCAAACTTCGTTATCTTCAACGCTTCTAAGGCTAAGGTTGAGAACTACAAGGAGCTCGGCCTGAACTCTGACACTTGCGTTGCCTTCAATACGAAGAGCCGCGAGCAGGTGATCATCAACACTTGGTATGGTGGTGAGATGAAGAAGGGTATGTTCTCTATGCAGAACTACTACCTCCCACTCCAGGGCATCGCTTCTATGCACTGCTCTGCCAACACTGACATGGAAGGTAAGAACACTGCTATCTTCTTCGGTCTCTCTGGTACAGGTAAGACTACCCTTTCTACCGATCCTAAGCGTCTCCTCATCGGTGACGACGAGCACGGATGGGATGACGAGGGCGTGTTCAACCTCGAAGGTGGTTGCTACGCTAAGGTGATCAACCTCTCTAAGGAGAATGAGCCTGACATCTATGGTGCTATCAAGCGTGACGCTCTTCTCGAGAACGTGACTGTTGCTGAAGATGGCAAGATCGACTTCGCTGATAAGAGCGTGACTGAGAACACTCGCGTATCTTACCCAATCGACCACATCAACAACATCGTGAAGAAGGTGGCTGGCAAGAGCGCAGGTCCTGCTGCTAAGAACGTGATCTTCCTCTCTGCTGATGCATTCGGTGTACTGCCTCCAGTATCTATCCTCACTCCTGAGCAGACTCAGTACTACTTCCTCTCTGGTTTCACTGCAAAGCTCGCAGGTACAGAGCGTGGTATCACTGAGCCAACTCCAACTTTCTCTGCTTGCTTCGGTCAGGCATTCCTCGAGCTGCACCCAACTAAGTATGCTGAGGAGCTCGTGAAGAAGATGCAGAAGAGCGGCGCTAAGGCTTACCTCGTGAACACTGGTTGGAACGGTACTGGCAAGCGTATCTCTATTCCAGATACTCGTGGTATTATCGACGCTATCCTCGACGGTTCTATTCTCAAGGCTGAGACTAAGAAGATTCCATTCTTCGACTTCGAGGTTCCAACATCTCTGCCAAACGTGAACCCAGCTATCCTCGACCCACGCGACACTTACGCTGACGTGAAGACTTGGGAAGAGAAGGCTAAGGATCTCGCTGGCCGCTTCATCAAGAACTTCAACAAGTACACTACTAACGAAGCTGGTAAGGCACTTGTTGCTGCTGGTCCAAAGCTCTAAGCAACGGCTTTTACTTATATTCTATATATGGGAAGTGGTGCTCGACAAGTTCGGGTGCCACTTTTTTTATCGGAAGACACGAATAATTAGCAATTATCAATTGCCAATTATCAATTTTTTCGTACCTTCGCCCACGAAAAAGAAATACAAATGGCGAAACAAAAGTTTTATGTAGTGTGGAACGGAGCTGAAGATGGGGTGTACACCTCATGGGAAGCTTGCAAGGAGGCTGTTGAAGGCTTCTCTGGTGCGAAATATCAGGCATTCAAGACGGAAGCAGAAGCGGAAGAAGCGTTTGAGAAGGGGTATGAAAAGTGGAAGGAGCAAGAAAAGGAGCAAGGAGCAAGGGGCAAGGAGCAAGAAAAGGAGCAGGGAGCAGGGGGCAAGGAGCAAGAGAATACTCAGCACTCCTCATGCCCCTCGCCCCTTGCCCCTTGCCCCGCTATTAATGAAGCTATCGCTGTGGATGCTGCTTGTAGTGGCAATCCAGGCAAGATGGAATATAGAGGAGTCTATCTGCGCACGGGCAAGGAAATCTTCCATTACGGACCCGTGTGGGGCACGAACAACATCGGTGAGTTCTTGGCCATTGTGCATGGTCTCGCCTTACTGAAACAAAAGGGATTGAACACGATGCCCATCTACAGTGACAGCGTGAATGCCCAACTGTGGGTGAAGCGGAAGAAGTGCAAGACCACTTTGGAACGGAACGAGAAGAGCGAAGCATTGTACCAACTCATCGAACGGGCGGAGAACTGGTTGAAGAACAACACCTATCAAAACCCCATCGTCAAGTGGCCTACAGAAGAATGGGGTGAAATTCCAGCAGATTTTGGGCGAAAGCATTAAAAAATCCTAACTCCTAACTTTTAACTCCTAACTTTTTATTATCTTTGCAAGGAAATCCAAAACTATACATATCTAATATATGGGAAAGGTTCTTATCATTGGTGCAGGAGGCGTTGCCTCAGTGGCTGCACATAAGGTCGCTCAGAATAGCGACGTGTTTACTGACATCATGATTGCCAGCCGTACGGAGTCGAAATGCAAGGCTTTGGCAAAGGCGATAGAGGACAAGGGGTTGGTGCCGAAGGGAAGCATCAAGACAGCACATGTGGATGCTGACAATGTACCCGAACTGGTGGCACTCTTCAACAGCTACAAGCCAGACCTCGTGATGAACTTGGCACTGCCTTATCAGGACTTGACCATCATGGAAGCTTGTCTGCAGAGTGGTGTGAGCTACCTCGACACGGCCAACTATGAACCGAAGGACGAGGCACACTTCGAGTACTCTTGGCAATGGGCGTTCAAGGAGCGTTTCGAACAAGCAGGCTTGACGGCCATTCTCGGCTGTGGCTTCGACCCAGGTGTGACAAGCATCTATACGGCATATGCTGCCAAGCATCACTTCGACGAGATTCAGTATTTGGATATCGTCGATTGCAATGCAGGCGACCATCACAAGGCATTTGCCACAAACTTCAATCCAGAAATCAACATTCGCGAGATTACCCAGAAGGGACTCTACTGGGAAGATGGCAAGTGGGTGGAGACTGCACCATTGGAGATTCACAAGCCTCTCAACTATCCTGAGATTGGTCCAAAGGAGTCTTACCTGCTCCACCACGAGGAGATTGAGTCACTGGTGAAGAACTATCCGACCATCAAACGTGCCCGTTTCTGGATGACCTTTGGCGAACAGTATCTGAAGCATCTGGATGTGATTCAGAACATTGGCATGAGCCGCATCGATGAGATTGAATATATGGCAGAGGCAGCTGACGGCAGCGGTCCTGTGAAGGTGAAGATTGTGCCATTGCAGTTCTTGAAGGCTGTGTTGCCTAACCCACAAGACCTGGGTGAGAACTACGAGGGACAGACAAGCATCGGTTGCCGCATCCGTGGCCTAAAGGATGGCAAGGAGCGCACGTACTATGTCTATAACAACTGTTCTCACCGTGCTGCCTACGAAGAGACAGGTATGCAAGGCGTAAGCTACACAACTGGTGTGCCCGCCATGATTGGTGCGATGATGTTCATGAAGGGTATCTGGAAACGTCCAGGCGTATGGAACGTCGAAGAGTTCGACCCCGATCCATTCATGGAGCAGCTGAACAAGCAAGGACTGCCCTGGCATGAGATTTTCGACGGAGATCTGGAATTATAATACAATCTAAATATATGGCAAAAGACAAGAAAGAAGAGGCGAATTTGACGCCTCAGCAGCAGAAGATGAAGGCGCTTCAGGCTGCGATGGAAAAGATAGAGAAGAGCTTTGGTAAGGGTGCCATCATGAAGATGGGTGAAGAGAACATTGAACATATTGATGTGATTCCTTCAGGCTCTATCGGACTGAACGCTGCACTGGGTGTAGGTGGTTATCCCAAGGGACGTATCATCGAGATTTTCGGTCCTGAGTCATCAGGTAAGACCACGCTTGCCATTCATGCCATCGCTGAATGTCAGAAGACGGGTGGCGTGGCTGCATTCATTGATGCTGAGCACGCTTTCGACCGCTTCTATGCAGAGAAACTGGGTGTAGATATTGACAATCTCCTCATCAGCCAGCCAGACAACGGTGAACAAGCTTTGGAGATAGCAGACCAGCTCATCCGTTCGAGCGCTGTGGACATCATCGTCATTGACTCTGTGGCAGCACTGACTCCTAAGGCAGAAATTGAGGGTGACATGGGTGACAGCAAGGTGGGTCTTCATGCCCGTTTGATGAGTCAGGCTTTGCGCAAACTCACGGGTACCATCAACAAGACCAAAACCACATGCATTTTCATCAACCAGCTGCGTGAGAAGATTGGTGTGATGTTCGGCAATCCAGAGACCACGACTGGTGGTAACGCCTTGAAGTTTTATGCCAGCGTTCGTATTGATGTGCGCAAGAGCACACCTATCAAGAATGGCGATGAGATTCTCGGCAATCTTACAAAGGTGAAAATTGTGAAGAACAAGGTGGCACCTCCATTCCGCCGTTGCGAGTTCGACATCATGTATGGCGAAGGCATCAGCAAGAGCGGTGAGCTGGTTGACCTTGGTGTGGATGCCGGCATCCTCAAGAAAAGCGGCAGCTGGTTTAGCTATGGCGACACTCGTCTGGCACAGGGTCGTGACGCCACCAAGCAACTGATGATTGACAATCCTGAACTGGCTGAGGAGATTGAGCAGAAGATTATGGAAAAGATTTCGGGTAGTGACTTTGTTCCATCTTCCAAAGAGGAGGGAGAGAAAGAATCATGAATTTGACGAACTGGAAACACGAGGTACAAGACTACTTCTTCATCACTTTGGGGCTGTTCTTCTATGCACTTGGATGGACAGCCTTCCTGCTTCCCTACGAGATTTCCTCGGGTGGGCTGACGGGTGTGAGTGCCTTGGTTTTCTACGCAACAGGGCTTGAGATCCAGAACACCTATCTGGTTCTCAATGCCATTTTGTTGCTTATCGCCATCAAGATATTAGGTATCAAATTCTGCATCAAGACCATCTATGCAGTCATCATGCTCACGTTCTTCCTGTGGGCATTGCAACGCATCTTTCTCTCAGCATCAGGAGAGGGAGTGACACAATTGCCGAGATTCTTGGGAGAAGGGCAGGACTTCATGGCAGTCATCATTGGCGCGTCCCTTTGCGGCATGGGATTGGCACAAGCTTTTCTTCATCAGGGTAGTACGGGTGGCACCGATATCATCGCTGCGATGGTGAACAAATACAAGAACATCAGCCTCGGACGCATGTTGCTCTACCTTGATCTTGTCATCATCTGCGCCTCCTATCCCATTTTCCACGACTGGCGACGTCTCGTGTTCAGTTTCGTTGAGATGTTCGTCTGCAACATGGTGCTCGATTACGTGATGAACTATGTTCAGCAGTCCATCCAGTTCTTCATCATCACGAAGCATCCCAAGGACATCAGCGATGCCATCATCCGAGAGATGGATCGTTCCGCCACCCTCATTCCTGGTACAGGATGTTACACAGGACAGCCCGTCAGCGTCCTTATGGTGGTAACAAAGAAAAACCAGTCGGTGGCATTGTTCCGACTGGTAAAAGCGATTGACCCCACGGCCTTTATTTCACAGACCAAGGCGACTGGAGTCTATGGCGAAGGGTTTGCAAAATTGAAGTAAACCATCCTCCGCTGAGAGGCAAGAGATAGCCAATTTATTGACTTTCAGCGTCCCTTAACGATCTTCTTGATTTCGTTCAACTTGTTCAATGCTTCCAATGGCGTGAGACTGTTGATGTCAAGATTGGCGATTTCGTCGCGAATCTGACAGAGCACAGGGTCATCGAGTTGGAAGAAACTGAGCTGCATGCCGCTCTTGCTCACGGTCTGGATGCTCTCAGTCTTGGGTCGACTGATGCCATCGCCCGAGTTGTTCGCCTCCAGTTCCTTCAGCACCTGCTCGGCTCGCGTTACCACGTTTGGTGCCATACCTGCAATCTTCGCCACATGAATACCGAACGAGTGTTCACTGCCGCCTGGCAAGAGTTTTCTCATGAAGATGACCCTTCCGTTCACTTCCTTCACACTCACATTAAAGTTCTTCACCCTCGGCAACATCTTCTCCATTTCGTTCAGTTCGTGGTAATGGGTCGCAAAAAGCGTTCTGGCATGGGCTTTAGCGTTCTCATGGATATGCTCCACAATTGCCCAGGCAATCGAGATGCCGTCATAGGTGGAAGTGCCACGACCGAGTTCATCGAACAGCACCAATGACCGTGCGCTCAGATTATTCAAGATGCTGGCCGCTTCGTTCATCTCCACCATGAAGGTAGATTCGCCCACCGAGATATTGTCCGACGCTCCGACACGGGTGAATATCTTGTCCGTCAGTCCGATTCTCGCACTGTCGGCAGGAACGAAACTGCCTATCTGTGCCAAGATGGTAATGAGTGCCGTCTGACGCAACAATGCCGACTTACCCGCCATGTTAGGACCTGTCAGGATGATGATCTGCTGCTTGTCTGAATCAAGATAGAGATCGTTCGCCACATATTCCTCACCCACTGGCATTTGACGCTCAATCACAGGATGACGTCCCTGTTTGATGTCGATGACCATACTCTCATCCACTACGGGACGGTTGTACCGATACTCCTTCGCTGCCATCGCGAACGACAACAGACAATCCATCTGACCAATCAGGTGAGCATCCGTCTGAATCTGCGGGATATAGTTCGCCGCATCCGTCACCAACTCGTTGAACAGCCGCATTTCCAAACTCAGTATCTTCTCTTCAGCACCCAGAATCTTCTCCTCATACTCCTTCAACTCCTGCGTGATGTATCGCTCCGCCTGGGTCAGGGTTTGCTTGCGAATCCAATCCTGCGGCACCATGTCCTTATACGTGTTCCTCACCTCCATATAGTAGCCAAACACGTTGTTGAAACCAATCTTCAGACTCTGGATGCCCGTTGCCTCAATCTCCCGTTGCTGAATCTGCAAGAGATAGTCCTTACCCGAGTAAGCAATTCGGCGCAGTTCATCGAGTTCCTCGTTCACGCCATCCGCAATCACCCCACCTTTATTCAGCATCACTGGTGGCGACGGATTCAGTTCCTTCTCGATTCTATCCCGTAATGCGATGCAGGCATCCAACTGCTCACCCATCCTCTTCAGACTCTCGCTGTCCGCTTCCAAACAGAGATTCTTAATTGGTTCTATCGCCTTCAACGCCTGCATCAACTGAACCATCTCACGTGGATTCACACGTCCTACAGCCACCTTGCTCGCAATACGTTCCAAGTCACCAATCTGGTGCAGCAGTTCTTCTATCGTATCTCTTAGTTCTGGCTCTCTGAAGAAATATTCCACCACATTCTGACGCTCCACAATCGGCTTCACCTCCTTCAAGGGGAACACCACCCATCGCCGCAACATTCGAGCTCCCATTGGACTGATGGTCTTGTCAATCACCGACAAGAGACTATTGCCACCCTCGTTCATCGTACCCAACAACTCCAAACTCCTCACGGTGAACTTGTCCATCCTCACATAACGGTTCTCCTCAATCTGACGAATGCTTCTGATGTGCGAGATGTGTGTATGCAGTGTCTGCTCCAAATAGTAAAGTACAGCTCCAGCCGCCACGATGCCATTCTTCAGATGCTCCACACCATAGCCCTTCAAGTTCTTCGTGCCGAAGTGCGACAACAATTTCTTACGTGCTGCATCATCCGTATAAATCCAATCATCCAATTCATACGTGAAGAACTTATTGCCGAAGTTTCCCTCAAACATCGGACGCTTGCCCCGTTCAAACAGCACTTCTTTCGGCGAGAAATTTGTCAAGAGTTTATCGACATAGTCCGTCGTTCCTTCTGCACACAGAAATTCGCCCGTCGAGATGTCCAGCAACGCCACGCCACATGCCGTCTTACCCAGATGCACGGATGCCAAAAAGTTGTTCTCCTTCACACTCAGCACATTGTCCGTCAATGCCACACCAGGAGTCACCAGTTCCGTGATGCCCCTCTTCACCAATTTCTTCGCCAACTTCGGATCTTCCAACTGGTCACAAATCGCCACACGCTTACCAGCCCTGACAAGTTTGGGCAGATAGGAATCCAACGCATGATAAGGGAATCCCGCCATCGCCGTACCGCTTGCCGACGTACCCGCCACACTGCTCCGTTTCGTCAATGTAATGCCCAGAATCTCTGACGCAATGACGGCATCCTCATTATAGGTTTCATAGAAGTCACCACAACGAAACAGCAGCAAAGCATCCGGATGCTTCGCCTTGAAATCATAGAACTGCCTCATCATCGGCGTCAGTTCATCTTTACTTTTAGCCATAGTTTCAAGTATTTGGGTACAAAGTTAGTGAAAAAACTTAAAAATCGATGTTATAAAAGTTGAAAAAGAAACAATTGTGGGGATTTCTTGCTAATTTTGCAGCCGATTCTACAAAGGACGGTTATGTGGTTGTATGGTCATAAGATAATACAGTTCGTAGTGCTGTCGGTAGTTCTGCTGATGGCAAGCTTACGGTGTCAGGCTCAAGAGGTGGTAGCCAATGCCGAGACCGACCGTGCCATGACCGGTGCTCCCATCTTTTCCCACGGCATGTACTACACCGGTATGGTCAACTACGATGGTGAGATGATACCCAGTTTCCTCTTTGCCGAGTATTATGTGTTTGGGAAACTCGTCTTCAAGAACAAAGCCCAAGCCAAGAAATACTACAAGATTGCCAACAACATCAAGAAGGTCTATCCCATCGCCTGCGATATTCGCCGCACGGTCGATAAGACCATTGCCCACATGGACTCCCTTCCCACCAAGAAGGAGAAGGATGCCTATCTGAAACAGCAGGAGAAGGAACTCAAGGCCATCTATTATCCGCAACTCAAGAAGCTTACCTTCGCTCAGGGCAAACTCCTCATCAAGCTCATCGACCGCCAATGTGACATGACGGGCTACGACCTCATCAAGAAATACATGGGTTCCTTCAAGGCAGGCTTCTACAACGCCTTTGCCTCCCTCTTCGGAGCGAGCCTCAAGAAAGAATACGACCCCGAAGTGGATGACCGACTGACCGAACGAGCCATCCTGCTCATCGAGTCTGGGCAAATGTAAATGCCCATAACCTATAACCTATAACCCATAACCTTTGTAAAGATGAAAAATCGTAAGCTGAAAATAACAGAGATGGGACGCATGAACGTGGAAGAGTTCCGTGCGTCAGAAAAAATGCCCCTCATCATCGTACTTGACGATGTGAGGAGCATGTATAATGTGGGTAGCGTGTTCCGCACTGCTGATGCCTTCCGTGTCGAAGCCATCTACCTTTGTGGCATCACAGCACAACCACCGCATCCCGAAATTCACAAGACCGCCCTTGGAGCCGAGGACACCGTTGCCTGGCAACACTTCCCCACTGCCCTCGAAGCCGTCGCATCCTTGAAACAACAAGGCTACACCGTCTATTCCATCGAGCAATGCGAAGGCTCCACCATGCTGAATGACCTCACACCTCTTACCTCTCACCTCTCACCTCTCACCTCTAAATTCGCCCTCATCCTCGGCAATGAAGTCAAGGGTGTGCATCAGGAAGTGGTTGATGCCTCCGACGGTTGCATCGAGATTCCGCAGTTCGGCACCAAACACTCCCTTAATGTCAGCACCACCGCAGGCATCGTCATCTGGGAGTTTGCCCGACGCCTGCTGATGTAAGCTCCACCTCTTTAGTTGAACTCCAACGTGTGGGCATCAATGAAATCCCCATTCTTAATGGTGATGTATGGCTTGGTGGTGTAGATGGTGTCTTTTTCAGCATTGTAATAGCGTATATACGCCTTTTCGTCACTTCCTGGCAGGTTGTACATGTCTATCAGCCATATATTGTCTTCCATTGATACATTATATTCTGTCACTCCACAGCACACACTCCCAATGAACGCAGCCATCTTGTCACCTTCGCCAGGTTTGCAGGGCAGATCTTGAGGCAGCTTGAAGAGACCCAACGCCATCGGGCAGAATGTGAAGAGGAATCCTTCAACATCACCCACAGTTTCTTCCGTCACACTGAATTCGTCCTTCAACACATAGGTCTTATTTTTTTCTGCATTGTAGTATTGCAGTTCCACCTCATTTTCTCCAATTCTGTAAGGAATGAGTAACATGAAGCAGTCCAGGGTCTTGTCATCATCTTCGGCGTTTTCGAAGAAGGGCACTGGTGCACACACATCCCTCACCTCTCCGTCCACAATAGCAGCCATGCGATCATCCGCAGTGAGGTTGACACCAAACACTTTATCAATAAACACGGTGGCAGTCATGCTGATTTCGTAGTCGAAGAAATCCACCACATGCCAGTCGGGCTTTCCATCAATAGTTCCTTTGATTTTGTTCATATCGACCACCCATGTGGATATGTCATCCAAAGGACTGGTAAAGCGTTTTTTGTTATTGTTCACATTGTCGTCGTCCGACTTGCTGCACCCCCATAGTACCATGAGGGTGACAGCCATCGTCAATATTGCAAATATCTTTTTCATCGTCATTTTGATTTATCAATTAAAATTATAATTTTCAATTCTCAATTTTCAATTATCTTATCGTTACTCTTTGTCCATTGAAGATATACACACCAGGAACAGCTGGTTTGTCTTCACCCAGACGGATACCCGTGAGTGTGTACCAAATGCCTGTCTCGTAGGTCGTTGCATCGCTGAAGTCGATCACCTTCGGCATATCGGTCGTGCCTTCCAGAGTGTCGGCTTGATACACAATACCCGCATGGGTGGCAGCACCCAAGCACTCGCCGTCACGTTCCAACGTGAAGGTCAGCTCCTTCTTTGATTCACCTCCTACGGAGAGGAAGAACAACGGCTCGCCATCCACATTCATCGCTTCGGCAATACCACAGAGTTCGCCGTCAGCGTATGCCAAGATACGATCACCTTCCTCTGCGTTCACACCCTCCGTACGAACAATCATGTTCATGGTCGTCAGACGCGTGTTCATCCACAGCGGCTCATCCTCGACCACATCCACACGTCCCTTCGCTTCAGCCGCCACAGCCAATGTGCTCTTGAACGGATAGACAAACTCGATATTCTCCTTTGGATGTTCTGCCGTCACCTTGTGGTAGAGCATATAGCCTTTACCAGGTTTCATGTAGCGGAGATTTCCTCTCCAACCACCACCTGCGACAGAGTAGGTCGCGAATTCGTCCTGACTCTTGATGATGTCACCATCGCTCAACTTACCATTGAGGTCTTCCAGAGCCTCGTTCACAGGCAGATTCACCAGTGGCGTGTAACCGATGTAGTTCCACTTCGGATGCAACTTGATGGTACGTTGGCTTTCATGGACAAGCGCACTACCTTCGATTGTCACCGTCTGAAGCATCTGACTCTTGATGTAGTACATGCGGTCACACCTCAGCGAATCCATCACGGCACCCGCCTTGCTGCTGTTCCACACACCCTTGTTGTAGGTGTAGTAGGTCTGCTCCTCCAGATCCCTCAACTGGTCACCATTCGTCCACGAACCACGTTTCATCAGCTGGTTCATGTCACCAGCCTTCGGACTTGCCACATTGAACGATACCCATGTCCAAGTTGGGATGAGTTCCAGTTCACGCGCAATGTTTGAATTGGCTGTCATCACGATAGGCTTCTCGTACGAGGCTACGATGCTGTCAGGTATGTAAGTGATGGCACGTTCTGGCGTCAATCCGTAGGTGATGCCCGAAGTGGCATCCCACAGACGGAAGAACACCTCAGCGTCCTTCTTCTCACCATAGATGACCATATAGAAGATCGCCTTCCCGTTCTGGTCGGTGTCCACATGCGCAGTGCCCAGACACTTGTCATATTCGTCGAAAGCACCCACCAAGCTCTCCTTGTCATTCACCACAAGGTCGCCTTTCTTCACTTCAGCCACCACCTGCATGTTGCGCATCGCATTCTTGTTGAATGTCCACTCAGGAGCATTACCCACTTTCTTGATGGTCAGCGCCAACGGATTCACCAGTTCCTCATCGTTCCTCAGGTAGAGCACATCGTCGTAAGTGCCGATGTTGATGTCCTTCGAGATGGTGATGTGCAACGTGCGCTTCTCCTCTGGATCGAGCGTACCCATTGTACCTTCCTCCACAGTCATCCAGTCAGCCAAGCCCTCGATGGTGTAATCCCTGCGGGCGCCACTCAGATTGTTGATTTCGACCGTAAAGGTATAGTCCTCCTTCGTATCGGCATTGATGTCAATTAGTTGATACGAATCAGCCCAGCGCACGGAGTTGCAGTCGATAAATGCCGACCACGTCACAGGCTGTGCCATCTCGTTGCCGTTCATGTCCTCGATGCCCATAGCGGTGATGTTCACCGTCGTGCGGTCAATATCCTTGGCAGGTTCCTTCAGGGCAATGATGAGTTCATTATCCTTCGTGATGAAGTCGAAACGGAGGTCACGCTCAACACCCTTTGCCCTCACAGGAGCATTTTCCACACCCTGCTGAGACGCCTTCACCTTGGAGATGTCGGTCGAGTTACTGAAAGCACTCTCCGAACCACATACATATTTCTGCTGTTCAGTATCCCACTTGTTGTAGTAGTACTTCGTCGAGAATTCCGCCTTCGTGCCGCCACCTGTGATCTGTCTTACATTCTCACTGAATGGAATGTATGCCAGCAATCCAGGTTCTGTGCCATCATGACTTTCGTTCATGCGCTGCTTCACCACATTGCGAGGCAATGCCATATCCCAAAGAACGATTTCATCGATGAAGCCCTCCATATAGCCGAGGAGTTCCAATTGAGGTTTCACATCCAACTGACCTAAGTAGAACGGAGCATCACCATACAACTGGCCGAAACCTGAAGCCTCCGCCTGTCCCGTCAATTCTCCATCCACATAGGAAGAAGCGATGTTGGTTGAACGATCCACTACAAAGGTCAACTGATGCCATTCATCGTCAGCATAACCCTTATTCATGACGATGCTCGTTGTGTCACAGCTAATGGTCATCTTACCACTCTTCACGCCGATGAAGAGTTTCTCGCTGGCTTTTGCCTCACCCTTCACACCATAGCCTGAAGCCATGATGGGGTAGCTGGCATTCGCATCCTTCTGACTTGCCTTGAACCACAAACCCAACGTGTAGCTCTTCTCCAACGAAGTCTTTTCAAACATCTCACGATTCAGTTCATGCTTGAAGGCCATACCGTTCAGTCGGAGGGAAGTACCATCAAGCGTCACCCATTTCGCATTCTTCATTACAAGACTATTGTTCTGCGCCATATCTCTCAATGATGTACCGTAGCCTTCATTCATCGGATAATAAGCGGCAAGATCCACCTCACTGCCATACTGCACCTTACCCGCCGTCTTTTCAATTTCCTCCTTCGTCAAAGCCTTTGACCACACACGAGCCTCCAACAGATTGCCGGCAAATTTTCTACCAAACACCATCTTACCGCTACGTTTGATACCTGTCACCTGCTTCACCAGTTCGCTCTGCACCTTCAGTTCGTTGTTTTGATAGATGGAAATATTTCGGGCATCCTTGTCATACACCACCACAATACGCTGGAAGTCGGTGGAGAGATCATCTAATTTTGCCGAAATATTTTGTTGCTCCCTTATATTTTCTTTTGCTGTCACCACCAACATAGGTACCGTAGAGTTGTTGATATAATTCAAACCGATTGAAAAGCCTGTGTAACCATAATTGTCATAATTATGCTCAAACAGCGTGCAATTCGACTTATTCACAGCATCTGCCTTCAACATCATATCCACCGTGAAGCTCTCGTCTGGAGCACTATAGTTCTGCTCCGTTTCCAGATAAGCCTCGTAATCGCCAGGCATATAAAGGTAAGTAGTCGTGGCAATCGCACTGTTGTTAGGCAGACCCGTCACCTTGAAGTTGTTGGTGGTCAGCAAACGGTTGGCATCGATGTTCTCGCTAAAGATCAACTTCAGATCTTCACCCACTCCAAGAATGCCATCAGCAGGTTGTGGAGATCCAAACAACTGCGGACGGCGCGTGTCCTTGATACCTGAGAAGACAGGCGAAGCTTGTGTTACGAAGTCGTTGCCCAAACGGCTGTAGGTCACAGCCCTCAAGTCGTATTTCAGTTCCACAGGATCGCTGTCACCATAGAAAGCATGGGTCAGCGTACCACCTGTCAGCATCGCCTTCGTGCCGACACCCTTCTGGAAGAGGCTATCCACATTGTAGTAGCTGCACAGGTTTGTCCAACGTGACTCTGGTTCGCGACTCTGCTTGTATTGCAGTTCCACATGGTCGAAATTGCGGAAGTTCACGTCATAGCCACCAATCGTTACAGGCATATAGTACCTGCCACGCTCGTCCTGTGCTGAGTTCGTGTTCAGCACCCACTTGTCCTGTGGTGTGATGACAGCAATAGGACTTGCCGATGGAACGAAGTGGACAGACAGACTCACGGTGTCAGCCACTGATGGGTCACACTGTGAACGGAGTGCCAAACGGATGTTCTCGAAGTCATCCACTATGCCCTGTCCAATCTCCAGCACCTTCACCATACCTGTACCGAACGGAACCACGATAGAACGACCATTGCCCAGTGGTGCACCATCCATGATGAGCGAAGCACCTGTCTGGTTGGTTTTGTCCAACAGCACGAGGTCGAACGAACCCTCCTGACGCACCGTACCCTCGTTACTCAGCACCAAGTTGAACTTGGCTGTCTCACCATAAGGTACATTGCTGATGATATGATTCTCCACCGTGATGCGAGGTTTCTCCACGTAGGCTGTCGGTTGTGAAATCGGTGTGCCGGGGAGATACATCTGCGTCTTCTCACCGTCATCATGCGGACACTTCGTCGCACCACCGATTGCACGGAAGATGTAGTTGCCCTTAGAGAGTGTACGCTCGCTTGATCCTACACCAACAACATTGACACCTGTAGTCACCGTCTGCACATCATGATAGACGTCAATGCTCAGATGGCTGTCGGCATCCGTTGCCAACTCATAACCACGATAGATGGTGGTAGAAGTCGATTCATCATTGTTCACATCGTATGTAACATCAAAATCTGGAACAATAGTCATCCTTGTGTAGGTGCTGGCTGCCTTTACAGAGACCTCAGTGCCTTTGTCCATGATACTCTTCAACTTTGCCGCATTCTGCAAATCCTTACCTCTGAGAATTTGCGCTCTCTGATTATATTGAGGATCATCATCAAAGCCATCGGGGTCTGGATTTTGTCCTGCTGGAACAGGTTTTTTATTGTAGGTCACCTTCACTTCAGGACTGCTTGTGCTCCATCCCTTATCTTTGGCAACGTTTTTCATCTTGTCTGACAACTTACTTTCAGCTGCACCTTCGCCGACGTTAATTGCACCGTTAATCACCTTATTGAGGTAATTCATGTTTTGCTCATCACTGAAGTCGGTCACATCGTAACCCAATACAGGCACCTTCAAGTCGCTTTTATCCTTGTAAGAGAATGATTCCGCATGAGTGTAGGAGGTCCCCCCCGAGACGCTATGGTTTTCCGCATAGTAGTTCTTGTCCTTCACTTTGTAAGGGGTACCTGGGTCATAATCCTCTTTACTGCGCTTGGAAGCGTCATTGTCGATGGCTTTAAATGCCTCCACTTTCTCCAGTTCGTTCACTGCCACGATATACTCCCACTGAGAAATCTGGCGGTTCATGATACGTACGGAGTCAGTGGCAGAGGCTTCCACAGCCAATTGCTTCTCCAACTTGAGAATCTTTACATACTCTGGTGTGATGACCTCGTAGTTCAGCTTGTCATACAACTCGTCATAGCGGTCGATGGAGATATAGTCGAATTCATCATCGCGGTTGTCCTGTCCGTAACGTGGGTCATCCTCATCGCGCAGTGAGAAGAACACGTTGCGTAGCGTCGCATTCGCCTGTGCCTGTGCCTGCTCGCGCGTACCTTTATATAAATAAGCGTTACGGGCAGTGCGCAACTTCGGCAACAGTGTATTGAGGATATAGTCCTGCGTGTAGGTGAAGGTTGACTTGACCTTGGGTCCCATCTGGTGGGCATAGTCACTAATCAGATAATAAGGAATTCCTCCAGTGGTCTTGCCCTCGGCAATAAGATGGCACGCACCGTCTTCCTCGCTGAAGAGTCCTGCTTCCTTCAGGTAGAGGTAAGTGGGTTCATTGATGGCTCGCACATTGCGGACAAAGCTGCTGGCTGCCACCAGTTCATAACCGCAATAGACATCACCTTTTGCTCCCACAAAGGCAGGGTCGTTGCTCGTCTGGATACGTTCGTTCAGTTGGAACGTCACGCTGCCATTGTGGGTGTAGTGAAGACCAATGATAGGAACGGTGGTAGGACCGACGGCGAACGTCGTCGTTGCCGCTGTAGTGGTACCAGCAAACGTGCCTCCGGGTGCACCAGCGAAAACACCCGAAACCACATCGCTGCGAGTACCTGTCTCATAACCCAGCTTCAAGCCAAAGTCGATGCCGATGTCACAATGGAACTGGCTGTTATAAACGGTTTCCGTATCCACCCACGCATAGCTTCGACTACCTTGTGGGTCACGAATCACATCAACCAACTCGATGACACCATCGGCACTCATCACATCGTCGGTGATTTGCTTGTTGCCCATCACAAAGGCACGGAGGCTCTTACCGTCGATGAACTGTCCTTCATGCTCTAATGTCGCATCAATGTGGCGCAGGGCATTCGTTCCCTGCACATCATAGACGGTGTTCTGCACATCCACACTGATGGTGGTTTCACCGGTCTGGGTGTTGAGTACACAGAGGGTGTCGTGCTGAACAGCAGCGAAATCGTCATACACTCTCACCTGTCCACCACGCAATGGCACACTGTCGCATCGTCCTGTCTGCACACCGTTGTAGTAGTAATTCTCGGTGGCAGCAATGCGGAAGTCGTGCTTACCCACCGTCAGCACAGGATAGCCGAAGGTGTAGGTCTTCGTCTTCGCATCATAAATGGGCACCTCCACTGGTGTTTTACCATCGTCGGCCATTTCTGTATAAGTCGCCAGACCCACATTAGACAATAGTGCACCTGTATTGATATCTTGTTCCGTGATGGTCACCGATGGCTCCACACGGAAGATGCGGTTGTAGATGGCGTTGTAATTCACCGTCGTATCCTCATTCGTCACATTCTTCGTCGTCAAGCTGTCAGTCAGGTCAAGCACTTCACCTACCTTGCCTTTCTGGAAGAGGGAAGGATAACCCTTGGCAGAAACTTCCACCACCTTATAGCGTGTAGGTAACAGGTCTGCTATATATTCGCCCGTCTCAGCATTCGGACTGATGACAATGCGGTGGCGTTCGGTAATGACCGTACTGGTCAGTTTCTCCTGTGTCGCCTCGAAAGTCAGGGTGTCGTAGCGAGTGGTCAAGGCATCGTTCAGCTGATCTTTCACGAGCCATGAACGCTGGTTGCCATCCAGTTCAAGCACGATGCGCAGGTCATCGCCGAGGTTGTTCTCCGACAGTCCGAAACCTAATGGCTTGTCACCCTGGTCAAGACCTCCCACCACTCGACCGATGGTGCGCACCTTCGTCTGATCCCAGAAGAAAATGTTCGCCTTTGGTTCGTTGATGGTGATGGCATTGCCGCTGTTGTCGGCATACAGACCTCCAAACATAAAGGTGTGACCCTCCTTCACTACTTCGAGCCGCTTGGTGCCTTTCAGCACTTTGAAAGCAAAGTGGCCGTCGTTGTCACTCATCACGGGGTTGCCACTCTTGTCAACCACTGTCTTTCCATCAACCTTGAAGGTGGCGCCATACACCGGCACAGTGGTCTGCTCGAAATAGACATGACCATCCACATCGAACGAACCGTCACTCACAAAATTCTTGTCGTAGTTGAACGGCTTGTCCTTATTCACGTAAACAGGTATCTGCACGCGGTCAAATTCCGTGATGGTGCTGTTGAGCTGTATCTGGTAGTAAGTGTCGCTGTAAGGCACATCGGCAAAGAGGTAAGCACCAGCAGCGTCCGTTTTCTGCGTGGCAATCACCTTGCCGCCCTGCGTCAGCCGTACCTCCACATTGCTCAGTCCCGTTCCGTCCTTGAAGGTGACGAAACCGCTGATTTTACCCGATGCACGACGTTGACCCGTAGCCTCTGCCACCAGCGTCTTCACACCGTCGGTACACTCATACGTGATGGTCAATCGGTATTTCACCTGCTGTCCCGCCTCCACATCGAAGTCGTCGTAGTAGCGCAGCTTGGTGTCAATCGGTAGGTCTTCCCACTTGTTGTTTTTTTGCTTCTGCACAATCAGTTTGTCGATGCGGTTCATGTCGAGCCCCCATTGCAGATGGATGCGGTCTTGCAACTCATCGTTGGATGCTTTGAAATTGCCAATCTGGGTGTCATCTGTGAAAGGTTCCACCACGACCGTCTTTCCATCCTTCGTGAAAGGTTTTTCTTGCCGCTTCATCACACCTGCAGGGTCGTTGGGGTAGATCACCAATGCATAGGAATACCGAGTACAGGGCGCGAAGTCTTCATCTATATATTCAGAAAGCCCCTCTGCATTCTGGTAGGTGAATTTATCAGTGATGTTAAGTTCCGTCGCATCATTTATCTCTATGCCATTCTTGTAATAATGAGCCGTGCGGAGAAGGGTGAGCGACCACCCCTCTGGCAAGAAACTCTTAATGCCATCGTTTTCGGAACCGATAGGGAACCAGGTGAGTTTCACCTTCCCATTGGTCAAGGTGACAGCACGAGGTTCGAAACGTCCTACTGAAATGTAGGCTCGCTTGTCCCTTATCGTACAGATTTTAGTGTATTGCTCGATATTTCCTAACGTCACACGGTAGAGGCGGTAGCGCACACTGTTGTGGATGCTATCGCCATAGCAGCCCGTCAAGCTGTCCACACTCTCATAGTCTGCCTTGCCCTGTTCCATCACCACCTGGTCGATGGTCTCCCAAGGGGTTACTTTCTCTTCTGAATCGCCATACGTCGTATGGTAAAGCTGACGCTGCACCATAAACACATCCGTAAGCAACGCATCCTGCTGCTCTGCATTGGGCACCGTCCATTTCAGCACCGTCGAACCCTTCTTCCCCCAATCGGCCGTGAAGGTGAAATCCTTTGGATTGTGCAAGGCCTGAAGTGTTGCAGTCTGGGCTGGCATGTCATAGTATATGTACTTGCTATAGGGCACCTGCGCTTCGACTTTCACTTGCCGTGTGTAACTTGCCGATGGAATCAATAGGGAGAATCCGTCGGAAGAAGACTTGCACTCACTGGTAATGTCTTTGTTGATACTCCCCGTGGTCATATCCAATTCCGACACTTGCTTGATCTGCAGTTTCTCTCCCGTTGTGTTCGATACCAACAGACTGTAATAGCCTGCATTATCACCCATAGGATTGAAAACCGGTGCACTGAGGGAGAGGTCGGGTACACTGGTGGCAGTCTGTGGACTGCCCGAAAATTGGCGGTCATTCAAGTTCTCACCATCCGACACAGCTGCTGTAATATAGAACTTCAGTTCCTTACCTGCCAGTTCCGTAGGGTAATACCAGTCAAACTCCGCAAAGCAACGCGCATCACCCTTTGGCTTCTTCACCCTATATGACTTATTCTTGTACTCCATCTTCGTTGATCCTCCCGATGAGGGATTGGTGAGGTACAACACACCATTGCTGGAAAAACCGTTCTCACCCCTCTCCGAAAAACGCATGTACACATCAATGTAATCGTCATTATCATCGCTGCGGTCGTTTTTGTTGTAGAGGGACACCAAATAGCGCCTTTTCGATTCCCCTGCAGCCATCACATAAACCCAGCCGCCCTCTGGCCGGTCATCATTCCTCTCAATGTAGCCATTCGAACCTGTACACTGGTCAAGGTGCAAGACCTTGATATGGACACAACCAGGTTCTTTCGGAGTGACCATGAAGCACATACTTGTGTACTTGTCCTCGAAATAATCAGTAGCCCTCAGGGCTTGTGGCATAGCCAGCAACAGCGTTACCAGCGACAGAAAAAGTAAGTGTCGTTGATTTTTCATATTATTATAGTTTTAGTTATTTATATCTTAAAATGTTGAGATTGCGAGGTTTTCTATCTTTAGGTTTGAGCGCCAAAGGTACAAAAACTTTTTTAAATTTCAACAAAAAGACTTAAAAAATTGTAAAAAAATGAAATTAAATCATAAAAAAGTGAAGTCCATCCAAAGGATGAACTTCTTCTTTTTCAATGTTTATATATCAATTTGTACCCTTCTTAAATGAAAATGACCGAAAATGACTTTGACATTTTGACATCCATTTCAATGGTCAATTTTACGATACTTCCCAATGTCAGATGGTACAACAAGCCCTTGTTTACGCCAATTCTTCAACATCTGCGTGATGGTGTTGCGAGTGACCCCAGCCCCCTTGACGGCTACGCTGTGCTGCATGGCTTGCTCAAACGTGAATTCCATATCTAGACGTGCATAGATGCTGTCGTTCTTGCCCCGCTTCGTTCGTTCTCCGTTGGAATTGCCCACATAGTCACGACTGTTAAAAGCGTTCTCGATGCGGTCGCGGAAGAAGTAGAGCGCGTTCTCCAAGAGCGAGTCGGCTATCACGTCGTAAGCCTCCAACAACTGAGGTGTCTGCGCCTTCAGCAAGAGTTCCTTCCAGAGATGAGGATGCTCCTTCAGATGTGCCTCCGCACCATTCAACCCATGCTTCTGAATCAGCCCTTCACATACCTTGCAGAGCATCAGGCAGCAGACCATGCGCTGAGCTGTCACGCAGACACGGAAACGCTGACGAGCCTTCACCTTGTCGTCGTTCTTCATTGTCTCCAAACGAATCCGCTCCAGCCACTCGCGACCCTTTGCCTCCAGCTTCGGCAGCACCACCTCGCCGTACATCAAGGGCAACAGATGGGCTATCTGCTTGATGCGCTCACTCTGGCGGTCGGTCAGCACGTAGGGTTTATCCTCCAGCGGTGCAAAGGTGTTGTCGGGTGTGCGGGCTACAGCAATACGGCTCTGAAAACCATCAGTGTAGTTGTTCACCACACGATAGAGGGCATCAGGGGTGCCGCACATCGTGACATTCCACAGCAGATGCTCGATATGCACGTTCACCGCTTCTGCGCTTCGTGCCTCCCTCTCATACTTGCTTCCGTCATAACTCTGGCGCAGCATCACGGAGAAGTCGCTCATCGTCGATTTCCATTTCTGTGCCACCGTGTCGGCTTCGGGCGTGAAGGAGAAGGCGTGCTTGCCTTCCGTGTTGGCCAAGCGTTCGGCAAGGTTGGCGACGGTGTTGTTCAGCGTCAAGTAGCGCACGGGCAACTTGGGTTCCTCAGGCTGCTCCTTCTTGTTCTTCGCCGCACGTTTCTTGGCGCGCCACTCGTCTTCCTGCTTCTGATACATCTTGTCGAGCGCCATCACCTCGCTCATCCAGGCATCCACCACGGGGTCTATCAAACCCTTTCCGCTGGCGAAATCACCGGCGATGTAGCTGATCAGGTTCAGTCCCTTCTTCTGACCGTGAACATCGAGCTTCACACCCGTTGCCAGCGTGCCGATGCAGGGGCAGATAGCCGCCACAATGGGCATCGTCAGCTGAGGACCAACAGCGTCAATACTCTCGCGAACACCCATAGGCATTTTGCGAGTTGACAGTTGAGAGTTGACAGTTGATAGTTGCTCGTCGTCCTCAACCTCTTCCTTCAGACTTCTTCCATCAGCCATCTGCAACGCATTCAGCACATTCCGCAGTCGAATGGGGAAGCCGTTGAACTCCGAACTCAGCGCACTCTTGATCTTCGCCCGCTTCTCTTCCAACGGAAAGCCGTCGTAGCAGGGAATCACCTGGTCGAGCCACTCAAACGAGCGTCCGCAGATGTGCCGCAGGTCGCAGGCCAACTGATAGGTCAGCGTGTCGCGGTCGCCCTGCGTGGGTTCAAAGCCGCGATTGTTCACCTCCCAGTACTTCGCGATGATGTCTTTGAAGGGGATGCCGTGATAGTCGTTGGGGAAGGATTTAGAGCCAGCCCACGCGCTGGGCGATTGTTTAGGGTCAGCGTTATCGTTTTCCACACATCCCGCGTGGTCGTTCTCACCTCTTACCTCTAACTTCTTACCTCTTACCTCTAACCTCTTACCTCTTACCTCTAACCTCTCACCTCTTACCTCTAACCTCTCACCACTATTATCAAACAGCTCATCGTCCCAATAAATCAGATCCTCCCCGCTTGCCGTGGTCGTGAAGAACACCCGTGTGATGTCCTTCGCTCCCTTGTCGAATTCCACGCCCAGGAGTTCGCTTGCCCACTGCAGGTTCTCCTCCTGCGAGAGTTCGGGTTTGCGCTTGAACGCAAGGTGGTAGCCTCCACCTCGTGCACTCATCTCCATCATCTGCAAGCCCAGTTCGTCTTTCTTGCTGAGGATGCGCTCCTTCAGGGGTTGCATCTCTTCTAGAGGGATATGGTCGATGTCCATGCCAACTGAATTGCTCATCATGGTGCTTCCCTTCAGCGACCCGTCCTCATTGGGCAGGCAGCTGTAGTTCATCTGAATGAGTCGGCTCTTCAGCTGGGCATTGCCGCTTCTCACAGCCCTCACCACTGACTGCTGTTCCTCGCTGTTTCGGAGTTTCAGGTACTCCTCACGGGAGTGGATGGGGCGCATCATCTTCGCCCCATCCTTGTAGTAAATCATGTGTACACTCATGGCGGTTTAGTTAAATTGAACCATCTCATGCACGAACTTCCTACCTTCCTCTGTCCACACCAGGTAGCGGTGCGTGTGATAGATGCCCAGGCGGTTTCGACGGCCGTGGGTACGTGTCTTGGCCAGTCCCATGCGGGCGAAATCCGCATAGAGCATATACTCGCCGCTTTGCCAGTAGAGGATGCCTAAAGCAACGAGCGTGCGGTAGAGTTCCGGGGCCGTCATCGACATCTCCTTAGCAATCTGCGTCGTGGTCACGCAGTCCACGCTTTGGAGCACCTCGTCGCAATACTCAGCCTTCTCGCCCAACAGCCTGAATTCGTGGGGCTGCAGCTGATACTTGCCCGTCTTGCGGATGGTTGGCAGCACCTCCGAGGTCACCCAACGCTTGAACGCCTTCGCCTGTGGCAGCTTCGAAGAGAGAATCAGCGAGTAGAGTCCCGACTCGTTGATGAGTGTCACTCGGGTTTCGTAGGCAGTGCCCTGAATCGGGGCAGTGCTCTTGTCCTCCCTATCCACGTGGGTTGCAAGTGCATTTTGCGGCTTGGCATATCCCAGCGCCGTAGCCACATCCTTGCCCACGAACATGATTTGGTTATTGACTTGGCAAGTACGAATCTCGCCGAAATTTTCGCTTGTAAAAATTTGAATGTTTGTTTCCATTTTTTGAGTTGTTTTAAGCGAGAAGAAGTTTCGGATTCTTTGGCCATTTACTCGAGAATATCCTCCTCTGCTCCAACTCAAGTTGTTAATTTTTTAATTCCCGTAATCCCCGTAATTTCCCAGCAGGGGAGCTGTTCTTTTATAACATCACCGCCTTGCGGTAGATTACACAGATTACGCAGATTTTTCTGTTGTCAAGTAACTTTTAGTTAGTCGGTTGGTTATAGAATGCTCACACATCGCGTCAGCCCTTCGCTAACCTCTAACCTCTTATTTCTTAACTTTCACTTGCCAAAAGCAAGTGAATATCCTTTCCTCACCTTCTTCATGTCCTCGAACGAAATGAAGGCATCGCCATTCTCCACCTTTGCCATTGCCCACACCAGCCAGATGGCATCGTTGCGTTTCTCGTCGATCCACGAGTTCACCACGATCAGGTCGGTCTCTTTCAGCCCTGCCGTTTGGCAGACCCTCTCGATATAGCCACGTGTGTTGTTGTGGTCGTAAGGGGGAGCCCACCGGTAGATGATTTCCCTCACCGAATAGATCTTGTACTTAGTATTGTACGTGTGCAGGAGTCGGAATGCCGCCCTGTAGCCGTACTCCATCGATTCGAAGATGCAGAAGGCACCATCGTTGCCCGTCTGCCCTTGCCAGCGTTGCGCACCCTTTCGGATGTTCAAGGGGTTGTTGTTGCGCAACCCTCTTGGTAATTTCTTGGTTTTCTTCATGTGTTGTAGTTTGTTTTATGTTTTACTTGGTCAGCCCATCTCTAACCTCTAACCCCTAACCTCTAACCTCTTAGTTCCAATAAATGTCACCGTAAAGGCTTTCGAATTCTGCTCGGATATCCTCGATGGGGCGTTCCTCCATCACTCCGTTCAGGACTTCCTCCTCACGGATCTTCAGCAGATAAAGTTGATACTCGCGTCGCTTGATGCGGCCTTCCGACTTGCGCACCTCCATCATCTGGCGGTTCATCGCCCAGTGCTTGCAGCAGCCACTCGGACTTACGGCCTTTCTTTGTTTCGTGCAATAGCGCCTGGTCATCAAGCGTGTCGCATCCTTCCATACACATGAGGCGCAGCATTGCTTCACTCGCACCCCGAAGACGGTCATTGTGAAATTGTTCTTTTTCTTCTTCATAATTGTATTGTTTTTAATAGTTGAACTTCGCCCAATGCGTGGGCTGTTTGACGGTGCAAAGTTCGTACTATTTGAAAAAGAAAAACCCCTATATAGGGGCTATAATAGTCTCTATATAGGGGTAACAATTACTGATAATCAGTGAGTTATCCTATTGCCTGAATATATCTTCTATTTCTCTCGATCGGACAGGCGCCTTGCCCGTCTCCTGCATCTCCCATTTCTCCTGAGCCAGATTGTTGATATGCCACAAGTCCTGAAAAGCCTTCCATTTCGCACGCATCTGCAAACGCTCGGAAAACATGTCGGCAATGTACATCGCCTGCTTGCGAGTGGTATTGGGCGAGAGTTGGCATTGCTCATCCACAAACCCCGCCGTCTGCAACCGCTTCCAGTACTTCATGGCCTTGTCTGAACCTAAAATGTCATCCTTGGCACAGACTTGCTCCAAAGGCTTTGCACCCTCAGCGTTCATTGCCTCCTTCTGCTTGCCACCATAATAATTGTACGTGTTCGTCTGCGAACCGATCACCTGTCCAATCTGGAACTGGGCACCCGTCTTCCCCATCGCCTCGAATAGGTCAGAAAGCGTCTTCTTCTCTTCTTCCGTCATTGCCGTTCTGTTTGTTTTTCGTTTGTAATAGTTGCAGGATATGAGCAACCTGCAGTTCGCCCATCATATAGTTGTTGTCTTGCTTTGCCACCAGCTGTCCAATCTGCTTGGGGTTGTTACGTTGTTCCTGCACCTCCCTCGTGTGCGCCATTGTCGATGCCAACGCTCCGTACACCTCTGGATTCGCCTGATGCAGGAAGAACATACCGATGGCATTGACGAGCCTGGTTGTATAGGCTACATCACCACCTCTGACCGCATCCTCCAGCAGCCACTCCATCAGTTCGTTATGTTCGTCATTTCCTGTCATATAGGGCGGTTAAGGGGTTAGGAGGTCTCAGCGAAACCACCTTGATTGTACACTTCAAATCGGGGTTTTCATAAGGCACTATCGCCTCTTTTCCCCCGTGAGTCAGCCCTGCCAGCAGAGCCATCTCCCAACTTTCATTGATTTTGCACAAAGGTACATCTTTTTCTTCAAATCATAACAGCAAAACCCCAACTTTTTTAAAGAAAAGACAAAGATTTTTTGCCCCTAAAAACTGATGCCATGAAAATCAAACAGATGCAAAAATCGAGCCGAAAAACGACCCGATTGATGCTAAAATCTCACGCAATGCCGATGGATAGGGGGATGCACGAGGATGAGAAGAAAAAAGTGTAAATTCGGAAGTAGCAAAATCCATCCTTTCCCTTTACAAAAAAATCACGACCCCATCTCACCAAAGCACCAGCCAGTAGTAATGCCGCTCTTTTCATATCGATATCAAATTAAAGTCCCATACTTTTTTGGAAGGCCAGTTGTGACGCATCAGGGTTTTCCACACAACGGATCATCCAGTTGGCCTTATCAATGCACAGTCCTGCCGGTGCCAGCAGACGGTCGTAGTCAGGCTCCTCTGTCGTATCGACCAGCCTGCGTATTTCCGACAGCGACGTGCCAGCCACCTCAGTCACGGCCTGCCAGAACTCTCCCTCCGTAAAGCCTCGCTTCAGTTCGTGATAGTACCGCCGGTAAAGCAGACGCATCACGTCGTCGAGCGACTGCCGCTGTGCCGTCTTTTCACGGATAGCCACATCCAGAAGCAGACCGACAACCGGGCCTTTGAAGTAGTAATTGATGCGCACGTCACGGTAGTTGTCGTCCTGGTTCATGAAGTTCAGCCAGATGTCGTAACTACTCTGGCGCAGGCTCATGTGGTGCTGACCTTGATAGGGAGCATAGAGCCCGAAGTAGGTGGAGAGCAGTTCGAGCGCCTCGTCGGTAGTAGTGATACCCGCCTCCTGAAGCAGCCGGAACTCATAGTAGCATGTCAGGCCCTCGCTCACCCAGAGCATCGGGGTGACGGCCTCACGGTCATAGTCGATGGGCCACAGTTCGGCGGGCCTGATGCACTTTACATTATAGAGGTGGAAGTACTCGTGGGCCACGAAAGCCAGGAATTTCACGTGTTCCCGGCGCGATGCGAAGTGATAGGTGCCGTCGGTATAACAGGCCTGCGAGTTCTGATGTTCCAGCCCGCCGGCGCCCTTGCCCATGTGTATCAGACAGTAGTTGTCGTAGGGCACGTCGCCCATCATCCGCGTAGCAGCACTGACGATGCGCCTGAAGT